>Ga0194130_10003125_pt1 | contig 22698 bp, 22 predicted proteins | sample TA2KigsurfametaG_FD_160084 | JGI IMG/M metagenome (GOLD analysis project Ga0194130, IMG submission 160084) | Freshwater microbial communities from Lake Tanganyika, Tanzania - TA2015050 Kigoma 12 surface | ecosystem: Environmental > Aquatic > Freshwater > Lake | place: Tanzania: Lake Tanganyika... | reverse complement strand
GCATCAGCCTCACGCCGACAGACTCAGGCTGATGCCTGTGCCATGGCTCATAAACCTCGGGGTCCGGGGCAGAGCCCCGCGCAGAAACACAGGCTTTCTACCCACAACTTCTGCTGAAGACCCCGCGGGAAAGACCTCCACTGTGCAATGCCAGCCTCGGTCTCGTGCAGCTGCCTCCGGCTTCTGGTTGCCTCCAATCGGCCCCATAAAGGACTCTCACCTTCTGTCATTCATCCATGTCCAACGCACCGCTCGCCGGCCTCGGCATCGCAGCCACCGCCCTCGCTTTCGTCCGCTTGCGACGCCGCGAGACGATGCCGCCTTCGCCCGACCGCGTGGGGCACGGTACGATGATCTTGGCGGAATGACGAAAACGGGTTCCGAGGATCGAGGTGGTTGCGTGGCGGTCGAACTTCGCGATTTCTCATGGCAGAGGATGATCGAGGCCGTGCAAGCCGTCCGTGAACGTGCCCTGCGAGCCACCGCCGCCCTCGAACGGGCCGGCATCCCCTACGCCGTCGCCGGCGGCAATGCCGTGGCGGCCTGGGTATCGCGGGTCGACCGTGCCGCCGTACGAAACACGCAGGATGTCGACGTCCTGGTCCGCCGTGCGGATTTTGAGGCCGTCAAGGCGGCCCTCGAAGCGGCGGGCTTCGTGCAGGCGACCGTGATGGACGTGACCTGCTTCATCGACGGCCCCGGCGGCAGCCCGCGAGACGCCGTGCATCTCCTGTTTGCCGGCGAGAAGGTCCGCGAATCCTATCCACTGCCGACGGCCGACGTCACCGAGCGGGAGCTGGCCGACAACTACCACGTCGTGTCGCTCGAGCCCCTCGTGCGCATGAAGCTTACCTCGTTTCGTGACAAGGATCGCACGCATCTTCGCGACATGATCTCGCTTGGGCTCATCGACGCCTCGTGGCTGGCGAGGTGCATCCCCGAACACGCGGCCCGCCTCCAGCAACTGCTCGACGACCCGGACGGCTGAGCCGGTCAGCCGCGGAGGAATCCGCGGGCCACGAGCGTGGGCTCGTACGGGCTGCCGCGGAGCAGCCGCGCCGCCAGCGGCGTGGCCATCAGCGTGGTGCCGATCGCCATCAGCACGAGCATGCAGTAGACCGCCGGCGGGATCACGCCCAGGTCCATGCCGACGTTGATCACGATCAGCTCCATCAGCGCCCGCGTGTTCATGAACACGCCCACGGCCGACGCCTCGCCGGCCGGCATGCCCCCGATGCGGGCGGCCAGGCCGCAGCCGCCCCACTTGCCGAGCACCGCCACCGCGAACACGGCAGCGCACCAGCCCGCCGCCTCGGGCGTGCCCAGCGACCCGATGTTGGTCCGCAGGCCGGTGAAGGTGAAGAAGATCGGCAGGAAGAACACGGTCACGAAGTCGGTCAGGTGCGCCGCGAGCGCCCTACGGACCTTCGGCACGCCCGACAGGGACGCCCCCAGGAGGAAGCCGCCGAAGATCGCGAAGATGCCGATCCGGCTCGTGATCCAGGCGGCCACGAACAGCAGCGCCAGCACGACCGAGAGCATGCCGAGCGGCAGCCGCGGCCCGAGATCGCCCGCGGCATCGTCGCGAACCGACCGCTCGAGCACGGGCAGCAGCAGCGGCCGCACCACGAACAGGCAGGCCGCCGCGAAGCCGAGCGTGGCCGCCACCATGCCGGCGATCCGGCCCGCCTCGAAGCCCCCCGTCGCCAGCGCCGACACCGCCGCCAGGAGCGTCCAGCCCACGGCGTCGTCGCAGGCGGCCGAGGCGACGACCGTCGCCCCGAGCGGCGTGTGCTGCATGCCCATCTCGATGAGGATCCGGCCGAGGATCGGGATCGCGGTGATCGACATGGCCGTGCCCAGAAACAGCGCGAACGACCGGGGATCGATCGTGGACTCGCCGCCGAGCGCTCCCAGCCGCGGCGTCATCACCAGCGCCAGGCCGTAGCCGAGGACGAACGGCGCGGCAATCCCGGCCAGCGAGATGCCGGCGGCCAGGCGCCCCTGGTGGCGGACGTGCGAGAAGTCGAACTCGACCCCGATGAGAAACAACAGCAGGATCAGTCCAACCTGGCTGAAACTCGTGAGCGACGCCTCGAGGGCTCCGCCGGGAGCCGCCACGCCGCCGCGAAAGACCGCCGCGAACAGGTCGGGGAACCACGCCCCGAAGGCCGAGGGCCCCAGCAGCAGCCCGGCCACGATCTCCCCCACCACGCTCGGCTGCCGCAGCCAGCGGGCCACGACGCCGCCCCCCCGGGCGGCCAGGATGATGACGACCAGCTGCAGGAGCAGCGGCCGGAGGGCCTCCTCGCGGCCGGCGGCCAGGAGGATCGGAAGCGATGCCCAGCCCTCGATCGTCATCGGAATCCGTCTGGCAGCCGCGGGGAACGAAAACCTATAACGAGACGTAGAAACAGTAGCCGGCGTGCCCCTCGCGTGCGAGCCTGCCATGTTTTCTGCCCGTGACCCGTCCGACATCGATCGGTTCTTCCGGGGGCTGACGGAGTACGCGTTTCACGCGCGGCTCGGGGTCGTCGACCCGCCGCTGGTGGACTACGTGTCGCTGCTGTTGGTGAGATTCCTGCGAAACGACGCGGCCGGCAGGCCGGCGCCGACGCCGGAGGCGGCCGACGTGACGCGGCTGCTCGTCGCGGTGGCTGGGCACCCGAAGCCCGACGAGGCCCGCGAGGAATACCGTCACATCGGCGACGTGACCCTGTTCTGGAGCGGTCTCTATCCCGAGGCCCTTCGCCGCGCGGAGGCGCCCGGCCCGATCGACCGGCTGGCGGCCTATCGCTCGACGGGCAAGCGGGCCTACCACCTCGCGGCGACACTCGAGCCGGAGGACGCCGCCGCGGAGCGACTCCTCTTCGAGCGGCTCTCGGACGAGTACGACGTGTGCGTCGAGGGGCTGACGGAAGTGCGGCGGATCTGGGGCGAGGGCTGACGCCACGATCCGGCGGGGTTCGGCCGTACCGCTCACGCGGTGACGCTTCCCGAGGGCGGAGCCCACAGGCGTGCCCCGCGGATTGAAAACCCCCGCTTTGGATCGTGCGCCGTGCTGCGACTCCGCTCACGACAGCAACTGCGCCGGCCAGGGCGGATCGAAGCCCGCCGACTCCACGACGATCCCCGCCTGCGCGAGCCCGGCGACCACCGCGCCCAGCGAGGTCTGCCGCGGGTCGAGCGCGAACCGCACCCGATCGCCGTCCTCGACCTGGATCTCCGACACCCGCCCGCTGAGGGCCCGGGCCGCCGCTTCCGCCGCGTCGCGACAGACCGCCGCACACCGCCACGAGCGGCCGGCGGCGAACGCCCCGGGCACGGCCCGGCCGACTGCCCGCAACCGCCCGTCCTCGAGGACCGCCAGATGCGTGAAGCACGCGGGCACGTCCGCATCGTCGATCGCCGCGAGCACCGTGCGGTCGATCAGGTGGGCGTCGCCGATCAGCCGGGCCATGTCCCGCCGCTCGAGCGGGTCGAGGCCGCCGAAGGGGTCGTCGAGCAGGAGCACCGGCGGATCGTGCAGCAGCGCCCGGGCCACGAGCAGCCGCTTCCGCGGCCCGGCGGGCAGGTCGTCGAGCGGTGCGGCGCGCTCGGCCGCCAGTCCGGCCATGTCGAGGGCCCGCTCGACGGCCGAGCGGAGCCGGGCGGCCCGCAGGCCCGCCGCCGCGGCGAACACCTCGAGAAACTCCTCCGCCCGCAGTCCCGGCCAGGCCGGCAGCCGATCGGGCACGTAGCCGATCCGCCGCCGCACGTCCTCGGCCGCGCGGACCACCGATCGCCCGTCGACGAGGATCTCCCCGGCGTGCAGCGGCAGCGCGGTGGCCACCGCCGCCAGAAGCGAGCTCTTGCCCGCACCGCTGCGACCGACCACCGCCAGCGCCTCCCCGGCGGCGACCGCGAGGGTCAGCGACTCCACCACCACCCTGCCGGCCCGCTCGACCGTGGCACGCTCGCAGCGGATCATGCGTTGCCTCGCGGTCAGCCCGGACGCCCGGCCGCGAGCCGCTCGTTGGTCATCTCGATGGAGACGAGCAGTCCCTTGGCCTTGTTGAGCGTCTCCTCGAACTCCCGCTCGGGGACGCTGTCGGCGACCACGCCGGCGCCCGACTGCACGAAGGCCCTGCCCCCCGCGATCACGACCGTCCGCAGCGCGATGCAGGTGTCCATGGCCCCGTTGAAGTCCACGTAGCCCACGGCGCCCGCGTAGGGCCCGCGGCGGACCGGTTCGAGCTCGTCGATGATCTCCATCGCCCGGATCTTCGGCGCCCCCGACACCGTGCCCGCGGGCAGGCAGGCCCGGAGGGCGTCGAAGGCCGTCAGCCCGGGGGCGAGACGGCCGGTGACGTTGCTCGTGATGTGCATCACGTGGCTGTAGCGCTCGATCACCATCACGTCGGAGAGGGCGACCGATCCGATCGCCGCCACACGGCCGACGTCGTTGCGGCCGAGGTCGATGAGCATCACGTGCTCGGCCCGCTCCTTGGGGTCGGCGAGCAGTTCCTCGGCCAGTGCCCGATCCTCTTCGGGCGTCGCCCCGCGGCGCCGGGTGCCGGCCAGCGGCCGCACCGTGACCGTGCCGTCCACGCACCGCACCATGATCTCGGGCGAACTGCCCACGAGCGTGCACGACGGTGACCGCAGGAAGAACATGAACGGGCTCGGATTCACCACCCGCAGCGTCCGGTAGAGCTCCAGGGGGGGGGCGGCGAACGGCAGGTCGATCCGCCTGCTGAGCACCACCTGGAAGATGTCGCCGGCACGGATGTATTCGATCGACCGCTCGACCGCCGCGAGGAAGGACTCCCGGTCGAAGGACGACCGCGCCGTGCCGTCGCCCAGGCAGGCGGGCTCGCGCCGCGGCCCGATGTCGGCCGGCGGCGGCCAGCCGCTGGCCTCGAACAGGCTGGCGATCGTGGCGTCGATGCGGCCGCAGGCGCCGGCATAGCCGCGGACGAGGTCCGCATCGCTGCCGTCGCCGACGTCGGCCAGCACCACCACGTCGATCGCCTTGGTGACGTTGTCGAACACGACCATCCGGTCGTAGAAGCCGAACGACACGTCGGGCAGGCCGCGATCGTCGGCGGGGGCGTCGGGCAGATCCTCGACGTAGCGGACGGCGTCGTAGCCGGCGTAGCCGACCACGCCACTGGTGAAGGGCGGAAGCTCGGCCAGCCGGGCGGTGCGAAACATCGCCATCCGCCGCTCCAGCTCCGCGAGTGGGTCCGGGCAGTCGAACGACTCCTCCCCCGCGCTGCCCGTGACCCGGACCGCCGGGCCCTGCGCCTCGAACCGCAGGAACGGATCAGCCGCGAGAAAGCTGTAGCGGCCGACCCGCTCACCCCCCACGACGCTCTCGAATAGGCAGGCAGCCGCCCCGGCGTCGATCCTGGCGAACGCCGACAGGGGCGTGAGGCCGTCGGCGAACAGCCGGCGGTAGACCGGCACGAGCCGCCGCACGGCGGGCCCCGCGTCCGACAGCGACCGCGCCAGCTGGCCGAAACGCGACCTGTCCGGGAGATGGGGCATCGATGGGGCGAAGGGCGACGCGATGGGGCGGGAGCCGCGTGAGCCTACTCCCGCTCCCTCCGCCCAACAACACGCGGCGGCGGCGGCCCGAGGGCGACCGCAGCCGACCGGCCGGCTATGATTGGAGTCGTTCAGGAGCCTCCGGTCCGTGAAGTGCCAGCAGTGCGAAAAACAGGCGGTGTTCCATATCACGGAACTGGAGACCGGCGAGGTCCGCGAGGTGCATCTCTGCGAGGATCACGCCCGCGCCTACCTCAACCAGTCAGGGGCCGCCGAGGGGGGCGAAGGAACCTCGCAGCCGACGGGCGGGGCGCTCTCGGTCGGGCAAACCGCCGATGATCTCGCCACGCTCGACAGGAAGGCCTGCCCGATGTGCGGGATCACGTTCTTCGAGTTCCGCAACCAGGGCCGCCTCGGCTGCGCCCACGACTACGTTCACTTCGAGAAGGAGCTCGAGCCCTTGATCTCCAACATCCACGGCAGCACGCAGCACGCCGGCCGGACGCCCGTCCGCGAGGCGGATGCTGCCGGCGGCGCGTTGCCCGCGGCCACCGACCAGTTCACCGCCGTGATCGGCCTGCGGCGCGAGATGCAGGACGCGATCGCCTGCGAGGACTACGAGGGGGCCCGTGAGCACCGCGACGCCATCCGCGGAGTCGAGGAGCACTGGCTGGGAGGCAACGTCCGTGGGGCGAGCCAGCCGCGTCGCGACGGGGCCCGCGATGAGACTTGACACCCTCGCCGGCGACGTCGGCGAATGGCTCCGCGGCACCGGCCCGGAATCCGACATCGTGATGAGCAGCCGCGTGCGGCTCGCCCGGAACGTGGCCCACTACCCGTTCGTCAGCCGGATGTCGGAGACGGACCGGGGCGAGGTCGAGCGGTTTCTCCGCGAGCGGATCGCCACGTCTCCGGCGGGCAGCGACCTGGAATACATCGACGTCGGCCGCCTCGAGGAAATCGATCGTCAGTTCCTGGTGGAACGGCAGTTGATCAGCCGGGAACATGCCGAGGCCCAGGGGGCCCGGGGCGTCGCCATCGACGGCCGCGAGCAGGTCAGCCTGATGATCAACGAGGAGGACCACCTCCGCATCCAGTGCATGCACAGTGGGCTCGACCTGCGGGGAGCCTGGGAGCAGATCCGCTCGGTCGACGAGCAGATCGGCCGGGTCGTGCCCTACGCCTTCCACGACCGCTGGGGCTTCCTCACCGCCTGCCCCACCAACGTCGGCACCGGGATTCGCGTCAGCGTGATGCTGCACCTGCCCGCCCTGGTGATCACGCGGCAGATCGACAAGGTCTTCCGCAGCCTGCACAAGCTCTCGCTGGCCGTCCGCGGCCTGTACGGCGAGGGATCCCAGGCGATGGGCGACTTCTACCAGATCTCCAACCAGACGACCCTCGGCAGGACGGAGGAGGAGTTCGTGGAACAGGTGGGGGACGTGGTGCCGGTGCTGATCGACTACGAGCGCCGGGCCCGCAAGTTCCTGGTCCGCGAAACGCAGCAGAACGTGCACGACCAGGTGAGCCGCGCCTTCGGCATCCTCCGCACGGCCCAGACCATCACGGCCGAGGAGACGATGCAGCTCCTCTCCCGCGTGCGGATGGGGGTGCTCCTCGGCCTGATCGGCGACGTCAACCTCGCCGACCTGAACTCGCTGCTCGTCCGCACCCAGCCCGCGCACCTGCAGAAACTGCGGGGTGTCGAACTCGACACCAAGGATCGCAACATCGAGCGGGCCCGCTACCTGCGCCGCCACCTCGAAGGTGGACCGCCGCAAAACTAGAGCGCCTTCGTGATCCGTGGATGCGCCGGCTCGGGGGCGGCTTGGCTTGCGGTAGGGAAAGGTGAACTGGACGCCTGCACGTCAGCCGGTGGCGAGCTTCCGCCGCAGTGCCGCCACGACCGACGGCGGCACGAACCGCAGCAGCGCCTCGTCGTCGGCCAGCGGCGTGATCTGCTTGAGCAGCGACGACGAGATGTGGGAGTAGGCGGCGTCGGCCATCAGGAACACCGTCTCGACCGCGGGATCGAGCTTGCGATTGGCCAGTGTCATCGTGAACTCGGCCTCGATGTCGGTCAGCGACCGCACGCCCCGCAGCAGCACGTGGGCCTTCTGCGCCCGCACGAACGCGACCGACAACCCGCTGAACCGCTCGACCCGGACGTTGCCAAGGCCGGCCACGGCGGCCTTCACGAGGTCGACGCGCTCCTCCAGGGAAAACAGCGGCTGCTTGTCGGGATTGATGCCCACGCCGACCACGACGGCGTCGAAGATCCGGCTCGCCCGGCCGATCACGTCGAGGTGGCCGAGGGTGACGGGGTCGAACGAGCCCGTGTAGACGGCGATGCGACCTGCTGATTGGCCCACGGCTGCCGCTCCGGTTCCGGACGTACGATCCGCAGGCGATCCGGACGCCGCAGCCCGGCGGCGCCTCCCCGCGAACGCGAGGGTATGGTATGGAATTGGCGGTTGGAAATCACCTCCCGCCCCACCCGGAACCTCCCGCACGTGCTCTCGCTCGCCGGCCTGATCGTCTCGGGACTCGTCGTGATCCTGTTTCTCGCCGACCTGGTGGCGGCGTTCCCGTTCCAGCGGGTGAGCATCGCGGCCGACATCGGCTTCATCGTCGCCGGCGCGATCCTGGCCTACCTGAGTTGGTCGATCGGCTCGCGGAGCAGGGCCTGATACGGGTCCACCGGTGAGCCTCGCGCGTTCGCGAGGCTCGGGGCCGCCCGTGCCTGGTCGGAGCGCGGGTTTTCAACCCGCCGCTGAGTTCCTGCCCTTCGGAGCGCGGGTTTTCAACCCGTGCCTGAGAGTAGCGCGGCTTTTCAACCCGTGCCTGAGAGTAGCGCGGCTTTTCAACCCGTGCCTGAGAGTAGCGCGGGTTTTCAACCCGTGCCTGAGAGTAGCGCGGGTTTTCAACCCGCGGCGCACCCCCCCGGACCCCGCACCGGAAGCCCCAATCGCGTGAGCGATGGGGACTGCGCCACGAATGACCCGGATGAGCCGGCCGCGTCAGGCCGCCCGCAGCACCGAGCCCGCCATCGGCTGCCGGCCGGCGCCGCAGATCAGCGTGGGCAGGGCCGACAGGCCGACCACGTCCGCCGCGCCCCGCTCGCGCCGCTGCGCCGCCCACCCGACCCAGCGCTGCAGCCGCGGCGTGAGGTAGGACGCGCTCGACGATCCCGTGCCGCCGGCGTTGCTGCGGAGGACATGCAGGCCGCCGGGCCTGAGCCGCGGCGGACCGCTGAACCCGAGCCAGCCGGCGAGACCGCCGGGCCGGGCGGGGGAGACGAGCACTTCCCACAGCCCCCAGACCACGTTGCGGCACGCCCAGCCGCGCGGGGCCGGCCGGCGGCAGCCCCGCGACTCGTCGGCGAACTCGTCCACGATCGCGACGGAGATGCCCCACTCGACCAGCAGGCCGCGGTGCTCGACCGGCGTGGGCCCCCGCAGCACCACCGCCGCGATCGTGGGCGCCACATCGCGGGCGCGGGCCAGGAGATCGCGGAGCCGCTGCCGCGATCCGCAGGCCGCCGGGGGTACGTCGAGCGCGAGTTCGACCTCGGGGCCGACGTCGGCGGCCGCCAGGGCGTCGACGCCGACCAGCCACGTGACCGGCACGGGGAGCGATCGGGCGGTCGCCGGCCAGTCCGCGGCTCGGCCGTTCAGCGGCTGCCGCGGCGCCGCGGCGCAGATCACGAGTGTGGAGGGCGGTTGCGGACGACTCATGCGTTCTCCCCAGGCGCCCGCACCGACCGCAGGTCGCGCCGCAGGCTGCTCTGGCTATCGACCCCGGGGACGCCACGACTGCACCGCCGGGGGCCCCAGGTCAGCCGCGGGACGTCGGGGGAAGATGCGCCGCCATGGGCGACCCTGCCGGTGGGAGAACTCCTGCGGCGCCCTGGTCGTGCCGGCAGATGGCCTCCACGATGCCGGCGGCCGTGGCCCGGTCCGCCTCCACCGCCGGCCGCAGGCCATGCGGCTCGAGGGCCGCCGTGGTCACCGGGCTGATGCTCGCGATGCGCCAGTGCCGCATCCGCTCGCCGAACAGCTGCACCGCGGCCGTGGCGATCGACGGGCTCGTGAGCACGATCCAGTCCACGGGCAGCCGGACGACGGCCTCCGCTTCGTCGGCATCGAGCGCGGAGCGGGAGCGGCTCTCGTAGGCGACGACCTCGTCGACGTGATGGCCGAGGGCCTCCAGGCCCAGCCGCAACTCCTCCCGCCCCCGGCTCGCGCGGATGAGCAGGAATCGCCCCCTCCGGCACCCCGCGGCGAGTTCGGCTGCCAGGCCTTCCGACCGCGCCACGGCCGGGGTCAGGTCGCAGCGGTAGCCCGCCAGCTCGAGCTGCCTTCGGGTCGCCGGCCCGATCGCCGCCAGCCGCGCCGTGCCCAGGATCCGGCCGTCGAGCCGCAGCGCCGCCAGCCGCGCCCCGAAGGCCCTCACGCCGTTAACGCTGGCGAACACGATCCAGTCGTAGGTCGAGGCGGCGCGGATGGCCTCGTCGAGCGGCCGCCACGCCGGTGGCTCGCCGATCGCCACCAGCGGCACGTGCAGCGTCTGCCCGCCCGCGGCCCGGATCGCCGCCACGAGGTCGCCTTCCTGACCGGCGGGCCGCGTGACCACCACGAGCCGCCCGGCCAGTGGACCCGACGGCGGCGCGGAGGCTCCGACGATCACGACGGCGGGCGATCGCCAGCCGCCGCGTTCCACGTCGGCGGCGCACGTCCCCAGCGTGGTGGCTTCGATCCGCTCGTCGGGCCACGAGCAGCGGCTCACGATCGTCACCGGAGTCTCCGGGTCCTTGCCCGCCGCGAGCAGCCCTGCGGACCAGCGGGCCACCTGCTCCACGGCCATGTAGACGACGAGCGTGCCCTGGAGCTTCGCGAGGCGGGCGAAGTCGACGACGGAATCCTTGTCGTCCGCCTCGCGTCCCGTGAGGATGCTGACGATCGACGCGTCGGCGCGGCTCGTGAGGGGCACTCCCGCCGCCGCCGCCGCCGCCACCGCCGCGGTCACGCCCGGCACGAACTCCACCGCGAGCCCCGCCTGCCGCACCGGCTCGAGCTCCTCGGCCAGCCTGCCGAAGACCGTGGGGTCTCCCCCTTTCACGCGGACGACGTTCCTGCCCTCCATCGCCAGGCGGACCAGGAGCCGTCCCGTCGCCGACCCCGGATCCAGCCCCTGGTCACGGCACCGTTCCACGGGCACGCGCTCGGCGTGCGGGTTGACGTCGTCGAGCAGCCTGGCGGGCACGAGGGCGTCGTGCACGATCACGTCCGCGTCCCGCAACCGCTCGACGGCCCGCACGGTGAGCAGGTCCGCCGCGCCGGGCCCCGCGCCAACGAAGCACACTCTGCCCGGTCGTGTCGCAGCGGGATCTTGCATGGGCTTGGCAGAATACCTGCCGGGACGGCGGCGGTGTTCCTCGCCCCCCGGGGTCACACTACACTCGGGGTCCGCGGACGGCTCTTTTTCAATCGTCTCCCACCATGCCGAACGATTCCACCGCCGCCACGCCCCTCCCGGTCGACCCGGCCACCGTGCCCTCGACGGCGGCTCTGTCGCCGCCGGACCGGTCGCGGGTGATGCGCTGCTACCAGACGGGCATCCAGGCCCTGCAGAGCAACGTCGACTACGCCATCGACATGTTCGCCGCGTGCGTGGGGGGCGATCCCGGCAACGCCATCTTTCTCCAGGCCTTCCTGGGCGCCCTCCGCAAGAAGCACGGCGCCAAGAAGTCCGGCGGCCTGACCTCGCTGTTTTCCGCGGGTTCGCGGGCGGGCCTGAAGAAGTTGGCCGCCGGCGCCCAGTGGCGGGAGCTGATCAAGCACGGGGTCGAGATCGTCAAGGCGAACCCCGCCGATCACACCTGTCTCCTGGCCATGGCCGACGCGTGCGGCAACCTGATGTTCTTCGAGTCGCAGGCCGTCTACCTGCGGGCGGCCCTCGACGCCCTGCCGACTGACCCGGAAGTCAACCGGCAGTGTGCCAAGTTCGCAGCCAGCCAGGGCAACTTCGACCAGGCGATCGAGTGTTGGCGGAGGATCGGCCGCACCAAGAGCCTCGCCGAGGAGGCTGAGAAGGCGATCTCCGAACTGTCGGTCGACAAGACGATCGCCGCCGGGCAGGGCATGATCGGCCGAGGCACCGGTCGGCCGGCTGCCGGCAAGCCCGAGCAGGCCGCCCCGGCCGGGGGCCGAATCGCGGAACTGCGGCAGGCGATCGCCAAGAATCCCGCCGACGTCGACGCCTACCTCGAGCTCGCCGACGTCCTCGAGCGCGACGCCACGGTCGACGAGGCCGAGCAGGTGCTCCGCAAGGCCCTCGACGCGTCTGGCAACGACCTCAAGGTGCGGGAACACGTCGAGGATCGGCAGCTCCGCTGGGGCAAGCACAAGCTGATGTTCGCCGAGAAGCGGCTCACGACCGACGACACGCCGGAAAACCGCTCCGCCGTCGAGCGGCTCCGCCAGGCGCAGGTGCGGCACGAGATCGAGGTGTTCACCGCCCGCTGCGAGCGCTACCCGGAAAACCTCACCTGGAAATACGAACTCGCGATGCGGCTCAAGGCGGCCGGCAGCTATCCCGAGGCGATCCGCCAGTTCCAGGAGTCGATGAAGGACGCCCGCCGCCGCGGCGCGGTGTCGCTGGAGCTCGGCGAGTGCTTCCAGAAGATCAAGCAGTATCAGCTCGCGATGCAGAACTACCAGGCCGCGGTGGAGGCGCTCACCGACCGCGAACTCGAACTGCGGAAGCGGGCCCTGTACCGTGCGGGCGTGCTGGCCTCGGGCCTCGATGACGTCGATGCGGCCCGCAAATACCTGTCGCTGCTCGCCGGATTGGACTTCGGATACCGCGACGTCGCCCAGCGTCTGGACAAGTTGAGTCCGGCGAAGGATAACGGTGTCGAGGGCTGAACGGTCACGGGGCCGCCCTCCCCCGCCGGCAGGGATCGTGCCCGCCGCGTCGCTCCGTCCCCAAGCCTCCTCCACGAGTTAGGATCCTCGCATGCCCCATTCGGCCAGCGCCAAGAAGCGTCACCGTCAGAACCTCCGCAACCGCGATCGGAACCGCGCGGTCAAGTCGGAGATCAAGTCGAAGATCCGCAAGGTTCTCGACGCGATCTCGGCCGGCGACGTGGGAGCGGCCAAGGAGCAGTTCCGCGGCATGGCGAAGACGACCGACCGGGCGGCCGCATCGGGCACGATCCACCGCAACCGCGCCGCCCGCATCAAGTCCCGGGTCTCGGCGCGGTTGAAGAACGCCGAGAAGGGCACCGGCGCCACGAAGCCCCCCGCCAAGGGCCGCAAGGTTTCGGCGAAGACGAACGGCTGATACGGACTCCACGTGAGCCTCGCGCGTTCGCTTCGGCACCGCCGCCGGGTTCCATGATCCCCACGAACGCGGCTGCAGCGAGGGGGCACGGGCGACCCCGAGCCCGCGCCACGCGAGGCCCAGTCCCGATCGCTCACGCGATTGGGGCTTCCGGTGCGGGGTCTGCGGAGGTGCGCCGCGGGTTGAAAACCCGCGATCCTCTCAGCCGCGGGTAGCCCCGAGCCTCGCAAAAGCGCGAGGCTCACGTGTGACCCGTATGAGTCCGGGTCGGACCTCGGCGAAGAGATGTCTGCCGTCGCGGAAGCCGACGACGAACGATCGCGACGAGGTGCCTGGCGTCACCACACGACGCGGGTGGCGTCGAACACCGGACCCTCGACGCAGGTTCGCCGGTAGTCCCAGCCACCGTCGGCATCGCGGATCCGGGCGACGCAGGTGAAGCAGATGCCGATTCCGCAGGCCATCGGGGTCTCGAGCGAGACGGCGCAGGGAATGCCGCGGCCGGCGGCCCAGGCAGCCACCGCCTCCATCATCGGCTCTGGGCCGCAGCAGGCGACGCGGGTGTCGGCGGCCGCGATCCCGCCGGCAAACCGTTCCTCGAGCAGATCGACGACGGTGCCGCGGGTGCCCGTCGAGCCATCGAGGGTGGCCAGATGGACGTCGCAGCCCGCCTTGCGAAAGTCGTCGGTGCAGGCGAAGGCCGCAGCCGTTCGGGCGCCCCAGCAGAAGGTCACGCGAGTCGCGGGGTCCGCGGTGCGGGCAGGCAGGCCGTAGCGGGCGCGTCCGAGCCGCTCGCGGGCGAGGGCCAGGAGGGCCGTCTGACCGATGCCGCCGGCCACGAGCAGCAGGTGACCGGCCGACGGCAGCGCGAAGCCGTTGCCCAGCGGGCCCCAGACGAGCAGTTCGTCACCGGGCCGGACGTCCGCCAGGGCGCGGGTGAACTTGCCATGCACGACATACAGAAAATCGGCATACCTCGACTCGATGCCGTCGGAAAACACGTCGTAGACGGCCAGCGGCCGGGCCAGCAGCGGATCGCAGCGGTCGGCGAGCCGCAGCATGGCGAACTGCCCAGGCAGCGCGCGGGCCGCCAGCGGTGGGCAGTCCACGCGGATCCGGAAGGTCGCTTCGGCGACCTGGTCGTGCGTTACGACCCTGGACCGCAGCACGGCCGCGTGGTCGGCGTGGTGCGTCGTGGATGCCGTCGGCATCGCTCAGCCTCCCTGACCGCCCGGCCGCCCCCGCCACTGCGATGCCTTGCCGGGACGCTTGCGCCGCCGCTGCCCGCCGTCGCCCGCGGGCCTGCCAGAGCCTCCCGGTGGTTTCTTCGGACCGCCCGCCGATTTGCCGGGGCCCCCTCCCGGCTTGCCCGACGGTCGGCCGCGGGGAGCCGGTCCCTGGGGCCGTCCTCTGCCGCCAGGTCGACGCGGAGGGCCGCCGGGGCGACGGCCCTGCGCCGGTCCTCGGGGGCGGGCGGGCTCCCGCTCCGCATCCGGGCCGACCGCGGCGATCGCATCCTTTCGCAACTCCTCGATCTCGCTCCAGGAAAGCGGCCGCCACTGCCCCGGCAGCAGATTGCCCAGCGACAGGCCGCCGACCGCGACCCGCTTGAGCTGGTGAACCTTGTGCCCGAGGCTCGCGAGCATCCGGCGGATTTCCCGGTTCTTGCCTTCGTCGAGCACCATCTCGAGCACGGCGCTCTGCTTGTGCTGCGACCGGATCGACACCCGCTTGGCGTGCACCTCGGCCTCGGCGAGCCGGATGCCCCGCCGCAGACGCTCCAGCAGGTCCTCGGCAGGCACGCCCGCGACCTGCACGAGGTATTTCTTCTCGACGCCGTAGCGCGGATGGGCGAGCAGGTTCGCGAGCCCGCCGTCGTTGGTCACCAGGATCAGGCCCTCGCTCATCCGGTCGAGCCGGCCGATGGCGAACAGCCGCTGATCACCGGGCACGAGATCGACCACGCGGGGCCGCCCCGCCGGATCGACGTTGGTGGTGACGACGCCGACGGGCTTGTTGAGCATGTAGACGACCCGCTTCGGGTTCGGAAGCCGCTCGCCGTCGACACGGATCTCCTGCGCGTGCGGATCGACCCGCACGCCGAGCGTGGTCACCACCTGGCGATCGACCTCGACCCGCCCCGTCGTGATCAGTTCCTCGCAGGCGCGGCGGCTGCCGAGGCCCGCGGCGGCGAGCACCTTCTGCAGCCGCTCCCGGCCGTCGTCCGCGAGACCCGGGCCTTGCCGGGGGGGACGGCCCTCGCGCGGCGGCGCCGGCAGGCGGCCAGGACTGCCAGGACGGTCGGGACGGGCAGGCCGTGATCCACGGGCGGGATGGAACGGGCGGCCCGGCCGCGCGGGGCGGCGCGGAGGGCGGGAGTCGGGGGCGGGCATGAAGGGCCTACGGGGGAGGGGCCGCCCGATCATACACGCCGAGCTCGGGTCCGGCAGGTCAGCGGAGCGGCTGTGCCCACCACCGTGCCCGCTTCACCTCGACCACGGGCTCGGCATAGTCCCGCGGCCGCGTGCCGTCGAGCGTGGTGTACTGCCTGAGCAATCCGGGACCGATGTCGTTTTCCATGAAGGGGTCGAACCGCACGGCCCGCCGCTGCTGGTTCCTCACGGGCAGCGGCTCGAGCCACTTGGGCTTGCCGAGCGACGCGCAGCCCGTCGCCACGAGCGTCGTCAGGAGCAGCGGCGAAACGACGGCGACTGCCGACAGGCGAAGCGACGACCGCATGCGGGGTCTCCGGGGGGCGGGAGTGTAGGGATCCGATGGCGTTCCCCCAACCCCGGTTTGGCGGGCCGTCCCCCGGCAGCGGCGGCTCGTGCGGCACCAGGGCGGCCCGGCGTCACGGGAGGGCCACGTGCAGCAGCCGCGTGCCCGCCCGCGTGGCCGTCAGCAGCTGCCGGCCGAGTGACGCCGGCAGCAACGCGCAGTCGCCCACCCGCAGCGGCGGCAGGCTCCAGTGGTCCTCGAACGCGAGCTCGCCGGCGATCGTCGCCACGAAATGGCAGCCATCGTCGCCGCCGACGCTCCACGCATCGGCCGGCACGACCTCGTCGAACAGGAAGTAGTCGCAGGTGACGAGCCGACGGATGGCCGGATCGGCGGTCCGTGCCGGGTTCACCGGGGCCACCGGCCCGAGCCGCGACGCCGCCTCGAGCCCCTGCTCCACGTGCAGCTGCCGCGGCTTGCCGTCGGGGCCGACGCGGTTCCAGTCGTGAAGGCGATAGGTCACGTCGCTCGACTGCTGGATCTCGGCGACGAGCAGTCCGGCACCGATCGCGTGCACGGTGCCGGCGGGGATGAACACGCACTCCCCCGGCCGCGCGGGAAACGAATGGATCGCCTCATCGCAGCGGCCGGCCCGCAGCGCCGCCGCAAACGCCTCCCGCGTCACGCCCTCCCGCAGCCCCGCGTAGATCCGGGCTCCCGGAGCCGCGTCGATCACGTACCAGGCCTCGGTCTTGCCCAGGTCCGGCGTGCCCAGCCGCGCGGCACGGGCGTCGTCGGGGTGCACCTGCACCGACAGGTCCTGGCAGGCGTCGAGAAACTTGAACAGCAGCGGAAACGAGTCGCGCGGCGCGTGGCGGCCGAGCAGGTCGCCGCCCCGATCCCTCACCAGTCCGCCGAGGGTGGCGCCGGCGAACGGGCCGGCGGCGACCACGCTCTGATCGGCGCCCCGGTCGACGAGCTGCCACGATTCGGCATACACGCCGGCGTCGGGGAGACGACGCCCCAGCGCTGTCTCGAAGCGCCTGCCTCCCCAGAGGTAGGAGCGGTAGATGGGGGCGAGGATCAGCGGGGCGAGCACGGCGAACTCGGCGGCACGGCCGGGCGGTGCCGGCGGTCACGAGGCGGCGTATCCCTCGAGGATCCGCCCGATGACGAAGCAGCATATCGAAAACACGAGCATGCCGAGCATCGGGCCGGACGTGATCCGGCCGCTGAGTTCCATCACCACCGCCAGCGCCGGAATCGTCAGCCCGAGCAGTTGCCCGAACCGTCCGACACCCCTCATGGCATCGCCCCGCACCGCGGGCCGACGGCCGCCGAACGGGACTCGAAGTGGGGCAGTTCCTTGCCTGCCGCCGACGTCTGCAGCTGCCGCAGGTTCCCTTCCGAGAGGCCGCACATCCGGACGAGGCCGCCGTCGCCCCGGACATGCGTTCCCACGGTGGCGATCGCGTCGAGCAGGGCCGCGTCCATCGACTCGACCCGGTCGAGTTCGAGCACCACGCGATGCGCGCGGTTGGCACGGATCGTGCCGAGCAGCCGGTCCGAGAGCGAGCCGTCCCCGGCTCCGCCCGTGCCGCTCTCCAGCCTGAGGAAGAGCCAGTCGGGGCCCCTCTCGACGGCGACATCCCAACCCGGACGAGCGGCGGCTGCGCGGCGTCCGGTCGACGAACCCTCTGACTGAGCCTGGGCATGCATGGCAATCCCTCCGTGAACGTGGAGCGTGCGAGACATCCGTGTCACCCGTGCCGACGGCTCGTCGCCGTCGGTCCCCCGAACGCTCGCATGATCGCCCCACCCCCCCCGAGTCGGCAAGCCCGGGCCGGGGCGGGGCGGGATTCGGCCCCGCCCCCGGCCCGGACACCTGGGCGGGCTTGCCGCCGACGACATGACAGCAATACTGCCACTCGTTCGTCCCCCATTCACCAGCAGGAGATTTCCGCCATGGGTCGTCACGGCGCCGTCACGTTCAAGGGCACCCCGCTCACCCTCGCCGGTGCCGAAGTGCACGTCGGTTCCGCCGCGCCGGACTTCTCGCTCGCGTACTTCGAAGGGGGCATGAAGCAGCTGACCAAGGGCGATCTCGCCGGCAAGCCCACGATCATCAGCGTGGTGCCGTCGCTCGACACCCCGGTCTGCCAGGTGCAGACGAGAACCTTCAACAAGCGGCTCGCCGCCCTGGGCGACAAGGTCAACGCCGTGACCGTGAGCCTCGACCTGCCCTTCGCGATGAACCGGTTCTGCGGCGCGGAGGAGATCAAGGCGATGCGGAGCGGCAGCGACTACATGGATCGGGCCTTCGGCCGCGACTACGGCGTGCTCATCGAGGAGCTCAAGATCCTGGCCCGCGCCGTGTTCGTGCTCGACGCGAAGGGCGTGGTTCACTACGCCCAGGTGGTCAAGGAAGTGGCCAGCGAGCCCGACTACGACGCCGCGATCTCGGCGCTCGAGAAACTCGCCGGCTGAGAAGACTCGTGCGGTGATGCGTCGCGCGGGTTTCCAACCCCCGTGCAAACGTCCGCACGCGTGGCGTAACGCCGCCCGCGTCGCGCGGGTTTCCAACCCGCGTGCAAACGTCCGCACGCGTGGTGTAACGCCGCCCGCGTCGCGCGGGTTTCCAACCCGCGTGACAATGCCGCACGCATGGCGTAACGCCGCCCGCGTCGCGCGGGTTTCCAACCCGCGTGACCGGCTCCGGAGGCTCCGATCGCTCGCCCCGGACTCGAGGCGCATCCGGGCCATGACCGGTCAGGCCCCGAGCAGCCTGCCGATCGACTGCCGGGCGGCCGCCAACGCGGCGGGCAGCTGGTCGACGAGCTTGCCGCCGGCCTGCGCGAGATCGGGGCGGCCGCCCCCCTTGCCTCCCACGATCGTGGCTGCCTCCCGGATCCAGGTGCCTGCCGAGAGGCCCCGCTCCTCGAGTTCGCGCGAGATCGCGGCCACGAGCGTCACCTTGTCGCCCTCGACGCTTCCCAACAGCACGGCGATCGGGCTGCCCTTGCGGCGGAGCAGGTCGATGCACTGCCGCATCGCGCCGGCGTCACTCCCCTTGGCATCGGCGACGATGATGCGCGTGCCGCCAACCGCGTCGGCGCGGGCGAGCAGGTCGTCGGCGGAGAGTGCCGACCCCGCCGCGGCCGGCTTCGCCTTCTTGAGTTCACGGAGCTCCTTGACGACGACGGCCAGGCGGTGCGGCAGTTCGCCGACGGGCACCTTGAGGGCGCCGGCGGCCTCGGCGAGCGTGTGCTCGGCCTGACGGAAGCGGTCGAGGGCCTTCGCCCCGGTGACGGCGGTGATCCGCCGCGTCCCGGCCGACACGCTCTCCTCCCCCACGATCCGCACCAGGCCGATCTGGCCGGTGCTGGTCACGTGGGTGCCGCCGCAGAGCTCGCGGCTGAGCCCCTCCATCGACACCATCCGCACCACGTCCGGATACTTCTCGCCGAAGAGCATCATCGCCCCGGCGTGCCGCGCCTCGGCGAGCGGGAGCAGCTGGGCCGTCACCGGCATGGCCGCGAGCACGCCCGCGTTGACCATGCTCTCGATCGACGCCAGCGTGCCGTGGTCGATCGAGCTGGTGTGCGAGAAGTCGAAGCGGAGCAGGTCGCCATCGACCTTGGAGCCCTGCTGCACGGCATGCGAGCCGAGGTGGTGCTGAAGCGCGGCGTGCAGCAGGTGCGTCGCCGAGTGCGCCCGCCGCAGGGCCGCCCGCCGGTCGGCGTCGACCGAGGCGGTCACGGTCGCCCCGAGCTCGAGCGGGCCCTTGCGGAGATGGCCCACGTGGAGCATGAAGCCGCCTTCCCGCTGCGTGTCGGCCACCTCGAACTCGCCGCCCGGCCACGTGATGCGGCCGGTGTCGCCGACCTGGCCGCCGGATTCGCCGTAGAACGGAGTCCGGTCGAGCACGATGGTCACCGGGCGGGCGTGACCGACCTCCTCCACGCGGTCGCAGAGCGCGTCCTGCGCGATGATCCCGATCACCGTGGCCGGCGACTCGATGGCGTCGTAGCCGACGAACTCCGATCCGTGCATCGTCTTCTTGAGGGCGTCCAGCGGCCCCGAGGTGAACACCTCCACGCGGCTGCCCGCTCCCGACTTCACGCCATGCTCGTCCATCGCGCGGCGGAAGCCTTCCCAGTCGAAGCTGCAGTTCCGTTCGGCCGCAAGCGTCTCGAGCAGTTCCGGCGGGAAGCCGTAGGTGGTATAGAGCTCCGCGGCGTCGCCGCCGGGCACCACCGCCTGGCCCGATGCGCCGAGCGCGGAGAACAGCCGCTCGATCCGGTCGAGGCCGCCGTCGATCGTGGCCAGGAACGACGCCTCCTCCCGCTCGATGACGCTGCCGACGCGGCCGGTCGTGTCGCCGAGCTCGGGATACGGCTTCCGCATCATGGCGGCCACCACCGGCGGCAGCTTGTGCAGGAACGGCTCCCGCATGCCCATCTGCCGGCCGTCGAGCACGGCCCGACGAAGGAGCCGCTTGACGACGTACTTCTCCTCGTTGTTGCCCGGCATCACGTTCTCGTGGATCGCAAACGTGCACGCCCGCACATGGTCGGCGATCCGCCGCATCCGCCGGCCGTCGTCGGTGGCCGGCTCGTACTTCCGGCCGCAGACCTCGGCCACCGCGTCGACGAGCGGCCGGAGGATGTCGATGTGGAAGTTGGAATCCACCCCCTGGAGCATGGCGCACGTCCGCTCCAGCCCCATCCCGGTGTCGATGTTGCGGCTGGGGAGCGGGTGGAGGTTATCCGGGGCAGGCCCCACGCGGTTGAACTGCGTGAACACGAGGTTCCAGATCTCCACGTCGCTGCCGTCGGGCATCCGGTAGAAGATCTCGCTGCACGGGCCGCAGACGCCGTCGGGCCCCTGGGTCGGGGCTCCGGCGGGCCAGAAGTTGTCGTCCTCGCCCATGCGCGTGATCTTCGCGGCTGGCACGCCGATCTCGTCGGCCCAGATCGCGAAGGCCTCGTTGTCGTCGTGGTAGACGGTCACCGAGAGCTTCTCGGGGGCGATGCTCAGCCAGTTCCGCGCCGTGAGGAACTCCCAGGCCCAGTGGATGGCCTCCCGCTTGAAGTAGTCCCCGAAGGAGAAGTTGCCGAGCATCTCGAAAAACGTGTGGTGCCGCGGCGTCCGCCCCACGTTGTCGATGTCTCCCGTCCGCAGGCACTTCTGGCAGGTGGTCGCCCGCGTGAAGTCGAGCTTGCACTTGCCCAGGAAGTGGTCCTTGAACTGGTTCATCCCGGCCGGCGTGAACAGCACCGAGGGATCCCACCGCGGCACGAGCACGTCGCTGGGGCGGCGGACGCAGCCCTTCGACTCGAAGAACGCGAGGTACGCTTCGCGGAGGTCGTCGGCCTTCATGGGTGGACACGGGCTCCCGGGGATCCGCCGGAATCCCCGGCGGGGCCGACACTATACCCGTGGCCGCGCCGCGGCCGCGACGCCGCTCGCGAAATGCAGCGGCCGCGAAACGAACCCGCCCGCGAGCGGCCGCTTGGGTCGGCCATCCGCGGGCGGTGGGGAGCGTCTTACGGGAAACTCGCCTGGACGGTCACTCGCCTCCGCCGCCGTCGCTCGCCATGGTGACCACCGCCTCCTTGGCGGCGAGGATCCGGTCGCGGAGCTCGATGGCGACGGTGGGATTGTCCTTGAGAAACTGCCGCGCCTTCTCGCGGCCCTGGCCGAGATGCATCTCGCCGTACCGCAGCCACGTGCCCGTCTTGTCGATCAGCTTGGCGGTGATCGCGAGATCGAGGATGTCGCCCTCGATGCTGATCCCGTCGGCGTGCATCATGTCGAACTCGGCGACCCTGAAGGGGGGCGCCACCTTGTTCTTCACGACCTTCACCTTCACCCGCTGGCCGACGACGTCCTCGCCATCCTTGAGGGTGCCGATCCGACGGACGTCGATCCGGCAGGAGGCGTAGAACTTCAGCGCCTTGCCGCCGGGCGTCGTCTCGGGGCTGCCGAACGTCACGCCGATCTTCTCGCGGAGCTGGTTGATGAAGATCACGGTCGTCTTCGACTTGGCGATCGCCCCGGTGAGCTTCCGCATGGCCTGACTCATGAGCCGAGCCTGCAGCCCCACCACGGAATCGCCCATCTCCCCCTCCAGCTCCTTCTGCGGCACGAGGGCCGCCACGGAGTCGACGACGATGATGTCGACGGCATTGCTCTTGATCAGCATCTCCGCGATGTGGAGCGCCTCCTCGCCCGTCGTGGGCTGGCTGACGAGCAGCTTCTCAAGGGAGATGCCGAGTTTCTTCGCCCAGCTCGGGTCGAGGGCGTGCTCGGCGTCGATGAAGGCCGCAATCCCCCCGGCCCGCTGGGCCGCCGCCACGGCATGCAGGGCGATCGTGGTCTTGCCGCTCGACTCCGGCCCATAGACCTCGATGATCCGCCCACGCGGAAAGCCCCTGCCACCGAGCGCGAGGTCGACCGACAGGCTGCCCGACGAGATGCCCTCGATCGGCTTCTGGGCATCGACGCCCAGCGGCATGATCGATCCCTCGCCGAACTCCTTCTCGATCTGCGCGAGCGTATTCCGCAGGTTGGGATTCTCGTCGAGGAACGACGCGCCTCCCTTGGCAACCTTCTTCTTGTCGCGCTCCTTGTCCTTTTCGTCCTTCTTGCCCATCCGACCGTTGACTCCGTCAGCTACCGTCACCATGGCGACCATCTCCCACGCTTCCCGGCACGCCGTCGGGGTGGTTGCTTCGCCACCATGAATCGAGCGATTTGCCGCGGAACCGTACACTGAACGCGGGTATACTATCGGCTGCGACCCATCGTGGCAAGCAGAATTTCTGGACGGCCGTACAGTGCCGGAAACGAGGCTTTTCTGCGATGCGGGCTCGGGACCGGCCAGGCCCCGAGCCGCGTTCGGCGGCTAGTGTAGCGTCTCACGCAGATGGGACTTTATCGAGAGCCTTCCTCGCCCGGGCGATTTTTTGAGGGTCTTCAGCAGAATTTGTGGGTAGAAAGCCTGTGTTTCTGCGCGGGGCTCTGCCCCGGACCCCGAGGTTTATGAGCCATGGCACAGGCATCAGCCTGAGTCTGTCGGCGTGAGGCTGATGCTTC
>Ga0194130_10003116_pt1 | contig 22720 bp, 22 predicted proteins | sample TA2KigsurfametaG_FD_160084 | JGI IMG/M metagenome (GOLD analysis project Ga0194130, IMG submission 160084) | Freshwater microbial communities from Lake Tanganyika, Tanzania - TA2015050 Kigoma 12 surface | ecosystem: Environmental > Aquatic > Freshwater > Lake | place: Tanzania: Lake Tanganyika... | reverse complement strand
TGTTGTTAAGAGGTTTCAGTAGTGAGTCTGGCGAAAAGTTGGGAACGAATGCCCGGGTGATGGTGAAAAGTCGCTGCAGCACGCCGGATTCGCCGCCCGACCATCGCGTCAGCAGCTCTGCCACGGAGACAGGCACGGAGCCTGGCCAGTGTTGGCTGATCCAGCTGGTGAAGATCGCAGCAGGGCCATGGATCAGCAGCCAGAGCAGAGATCCCAGTCCCTCCGCCCAGCTGAGGATGAACGACAGACCCTGAGGGGTGTTGCGCAGCGTGCGCAGCAGCAGCCAGGCCAGAAGCAGCGATGGAACCAGCAGGATGGCTGCAGGGATCCAGCGGCTGATGTCCGCCAGTGGCGGCAGATCTCTCCAGAACGGAGTCATTCCCGGGTGGTTCATGGTCGGATCAGGTGGCGTCGGTCATGCCCTGCGCGATCAGGCGCAGACAGGTCAGGCTGGGTACATAGAAGTAGGCGCCTCCACGGCAGTTCACAAATGGCTGGAGCCTGGTGCAGAGAAATGGCTCCCGCTCCACGCCCGGAGGTGGCGGCAGCACGAACTTCTCGCCCACCGCTCCTGGCGAGGAGTGGTCAGGTGCGGGGCGCTGACCGCTGATGGGACAGCTGTCACTGCCTGCCTCGAATTCGCGGCCGTATTGAATCCACTGTTGCTGGATGAATTCAAATTGTCTGAAGAGATTGGCGCAGAGTGCGATGAAGATCAGACCATGCTCCTCATGCTTGCGATCGCCGTAGCCGATGCCCCGTCGCAGGATTCTGCGTCTGTTGTTGACCACCGTTGAGGAGGTCTTTCTTGGCTCGCTGCTCTGTTGCGTGGGCTGCAGCGGTGGTGCGGGGTCCAGGGAATCTCTCGGATTGCTGCGACGGATGTGCGAGCCCAGAGGGCAGCGCCTTCCGTCCGCATCCTCCTCGAGATAAGTGAAGTCCACCATCTCGTGGCGGAATCGTTTCAGGGCGCCCGCGTCTCCCTCGGCTTGTGCTCTTTGGATGGCGGTGCAGCGCTTCTGCCAGCTGGCCCAGTCTGGAGCCGCCAACAGGGATGTGCCATCGGGCCAACGCCCCATCATCTTGGCCTTTAGGGTCTGCTTCGCGGCATCCAGGTTCAGCAATGCCTGCTCAGGCTGAGAGGTCTGTGGGACCTGCTGCAGATAGTTCAGATAGCGCTTTGCATTGCTGTCTACATAGTCGTCAAAGGCCTGGATGTTCTGGTGTAGCTTGCGGTACACCAGAAACGTGCAATTCCGGCTGAAATCTCCCGGCCGTGGCGCCGGTGGTTGTTCCTGGGCTTCGTCGGGATACCCCAACAGGAATTCGCCCGTTGCCAGTGGGGTCCATGTTCCGTCTGGGGACCGCTTGCCGCGTCCGATGACCTTCCGGTCGATGTGGGCTTCATCCTGGCCATCAAAGATCGGATCACTGATGCCGTCCACAAAGCCGAAATGCTCCTTTGGCAGGTCAGGCACGAGAGTGACGTCCGAACCTTGATCGGCGTCCTGCCTCTGCCGGTGCCCGACCTCCAGCCAGTCCTGAACAGGTTCCCATCGCTGTGCACTCGGATGCTTCAGCAGCTTGATGCCAGCCTTCTGGGCCTCCGTCCGGAGCTGCTGCGCAAACTCCTCCAGAATGCCTTGATCGCTCCTGGGTGTTTTGTCGGCTCCGGCTCTGCGGTTCGTGTTCAGCATGTGCATCACCAGCAGATGCACGGTGCCGCCTTCATCACCGGGTTTCCATGCCGGATCCCATGTCTCGTAGTCGGCATCGTCGCCAAGCAGTTGCCGCCGCTCCCGCATCCCTTCTCGGAATTCGCTCGGTAGTCCGGAGAGCGTCAGAACGGGGACTCCACAGGCTTCGAGGCCTGCATAGGTGAGGGCCACATTGATGATCGAATCCGGTTTGCCGTTGCGCCAGGGTGCCGCGGTGGTCACCTGACCCCTGAGCCAATTCAGGAATCTATACAGTGCGATGCGTGTTCCAGCAGCTGTTTCGGAATCCACAGCAGCCGTGCCGTGATCCTCTTCGGTCTGCCCGGGCTGGTGCTCGTCCACCTGTCTTGCTGCAGCCTGCCTGGCAATCTCTGCATCAATCTCCAGCAGATAATGACGCCCCAGTGAATAGTCCTTGCCGTGGCCCCGCATGACGAAGCTCTGGATGTCGTGGAGGTCGAGTTTCCGTGTCATGGCTCCATCACCTCCATGGCTGTGTCACCCATGCCCATTTCAGAGCATGTAGGACCTTTTGTCTGTCCTGCCGGCTGCATCCGACTTTCCTCCCTGGTGTCCAACGGCTTGTGGGCTTCGATGAACGCCCCAAACTTGCTGTGCAGTCTCTCCGGATAGTCATCAGGGCTCACACGCTGAAGATCGCTGAGGAAGCTGACCATCTGGTCGCGCAGGTAGATGGCTTTGAGGATGTCCCGCAGCCGCAGGCGTGACGCCTTCGGTGGCGTTGAATCGTTACCTGCTCGCCCATCGAATGGGGATGACGGCACAGCGGTCGGTGTGTTGATCAACCGCTCGAAGCGCTGGCTGGCCCACTGAAGCGCCGAGATCCAGAGTGCTGCGGCCAGGGCGATCTCCCAGGCGCCGGGGTTGGCGCTGCTGCAGCGTGCGACTGTGACGGCGGGGATCAACACAAGGGGCAGCAGGGTGGTCAAGGCCCCCCAGTACCTGCCCGCAGGGACGTCATCGCTCTCCCAGGCGTAATCGGACCAGCTGAATGCAGGTCTGATCTGATGGCGCCTGACCAGTTGCACGAAACTGCTGGCCGCATTCTCCTTTTCGAAGCCCACAAGGCAGGGAAGAATAAGGTTTAATTCAGTCTTCATGCTGGCCCAGAGTTCGCGCAGATAGCTGTCAACGGTTTTATCGGATCCATCGTCAGCATCAAAGATCACGCTCATCAGCAGCACCGCTCTGCTCAGCCTGGTCTGTGGTTCCGCATCGGTGAGCCGATGGCCGCGGAGGTCCTCAAGTAGCTGCGTCAGGAATGAGCGGCGCGGCCTGCCGTTGTAGGCGAGATCAGTGATCACCGACCATCGCAGGAAGTGTGTCCGGTCATTGCGGCTGGGTGGTGCCTTCCATTCACCCAGGTCTTTGATGAACTCCTCCGGAACGTCGTTGCTCGTCGGCAGGCCCGCCAGGATCTCCTGCAGATGGTGGAGGCAGGAGCGTGGTTGGAGGGCCTTGGAATTGATGACAAGACCGTCTGTTGCTCTGCTGGTTTTGACGGGATTACCTTCGTCGTCGTTGTCGTCGGCCTGATTGTGAATGATCCGATCGGAGATTGGAAGGATCGTCGTCAGAGCGTAGGTTGAGCCATCGAAGCAGGTTTCCATCTCAGTTCCCTACCTTGGTGAGTGCGTCAGATGGGGGCTGATTGGAGATCCTCTCGTGCAGCATCAGGTCGTGCATCATCTGGACGTGCCTCCAACGGGAACGACGCGCTGTCTCGGTCTCGTTGCTTGGTGGTGGTGAGCTTCCCGATGCGGCCAGCAGTCGATGGGCATCCTTCATGCAGCGGTGAAACTCCTGAGCAAACTCACTGGCCGGTAGTTGTGCGTGGTATTGGCTGAGGTCGGCGATGATCCTGGCCAATCTCAGCGCCGACTTGATGTCTCGCTGAGCGACGCCGGGAGTCGCTGAGTAGAAGTAGTCGCAGTCGACGGTGTTATGCCGGATGTAGTGCTTGAAGGGTGTCAGTGGCACAGCACCGGGGAATCCCTGGCTCCAAAGCCATGTCAAATTGACTCCGAGGGGTGCGCCGTCGCTGAAGGCGTCGATGTATTGATCCCAGCTGCCGTTGAAGTGGCTCAGGAACAGCAGCTGATCCTGGGTGACATCAGACTGTGGCTGCTGTCTTGCCCAAAAACTCGCGGGTATCACATACCATTGAGCGAAGTGAATCATCTGCAGGCCCTTCAGCGGCCTGAACAGATTCGGTGCAAGTCGGATCAATCTGAACAGCCACAGCTTCAGCAGGCCGGACTGCTGCGGCGTGATCACCGTAAGCGCGGATGCTTTGCCGGCTACGTTCGACATCGCCTTTTTATTGCCGAGTCAAGCCAGGGGTCTGCATGCCGTCAGGCGTTTATTTCCATCTCGTAATAATCCCGCTGGCTTTCTGTCGCGCCGATGACATTTGCCGCCTCCTCCGAGCGAGCTTGTCAATGTCCGGTCTTGTCCCGCTCGTCCACGTACTCAGGCGCGCTAGCCCGCTGTAGCAGGGATTCTCTGCCTTGGTCTGTCGCTGTTCATGCCGGTGGGCTCAGACCATCCGCTCCGGCCGCACCCACTGGTCGAACTCCTCAGCGCTGATTTCACCGAGCACCAGTGCCGCCTCCTTGAGGCTGAGCCCGTGCTTGTGGGCGTGCTTGGCGATGCCGCTGGCGCGGTCGTAGCCGATGGCGGGGGTGAGGGCGGTCACCAGCATCAGGCTCTGGTTGAGCAGCCGCTCGATGCGGGCTTCGTTCACCTGCAGGCCTTCGATGCAGTGCTCGCGGAAGCTGCGGCAGGCGCCGGCCAGCAGCTCGATGCTCTCGAGCGTGTTGTGGGCGATCAGCGGCTTGAACACGTTCAGCTCGAAGTTGCCCTGGCTGGCCGCCAGCTGCACGGCGGTGTTGTTGCCCATCACCTGCACGGCCACCATCGTGAGGCTCTCGCACTGGGTGGGGTTCACCTTGCCCGGCATGATCGAGCTGCCCGGCTCGTTTTCCGGCAGGATCAGCTCCCCCAGCCCGCACCGGGGGCCGCTGGCCAGCCAGCGGATGTCGTTGGCGATCTTCATCAGGCTGCCCGCCAGCACCGTGAGGGCCCCGTGGGCTGCCGCCAGGGGCTCATGGCCGGCCAGGGCCTGGAACTTGTTGGGCGCGGAGGTGAAGGGCAGGCCGAGGCGCTCGGCCAGCCGGCTCGCCACCGCCTCGCCGAAGCCGGCCGGGGCATTGAGACCGGTGCCCACCGCGGTGCCGCCGATGGCCAGCTGCTGCACCTGGGGCAGGGCGGCCCGCAGGCTGTCCAGCCCGAGCTCCAGCTGGGCGGCGTAGCCGCTGAACTCCTGGCCCAGGCTGAGGGGCACCGCGTCCTGCAGGTGGGTGCGGCCGATTTTGATGATCGCCTGAAAGGCCTCGGCCTTGGCAGCCAGGGCCTGGCGCAGGGCCTCCACTGCCGGGATCAGCCGCTCCTGCAGCTCAATCGCCACGGCAATGTGCAGGGCGGCCGGGAAGGTGTCGTTGCTCGACTGGCTGAGGTTCACATGGTCGTTGGGGTGCACCGGGCTCTTGCTGCCCAGCACGCCGCCCGAGGCTGCGATCGCCCGGTTGGCGATCACCTCGTTCACGTTCATGTTGGTCTGGGTGCCGGACCCCGTCTGCCACACCTTCAGGGGGAACTCTCCGTCGAGCGTGCCGGCGGCCACCTCCTCAGCGGCGGCCACGATCAGGGCCGTCAGCTCGGGGCTCAGCTTGCCCTTGGCCAGGTTCACCTCGGCGCAGGCCGCCTTGAGCTGGCCGAAGGCGTGCACCACGGCCAGGGGCATGGTCTGGCCGAAGGGGAAGTAGTGGAGGGAGCGCTGGGTCTGGGCACCCCAGAAGTGCTTGGTGGGCACGGCAATGGTGCCCATCGCATCGCTCTCCTGCCGGGTGGCTCCGCGGCCGGCGGGGCTGGTCGTGGAGCCGCTCACCGGCTCACCACCTCGGCGTTGAGCTCGTTGATGGACACGGTGGTGCTGTTGCGGAACGACTCGGGGATGGCGATGCCCGTGGCCTGGCTGATGGCGTCGTTGATGCCGTTCAGCCCCACCTGGCCCTCCGCATCGAGCAGCAGCTGGCCCTGGCCATCGAGCACCACCACCTGAGGCGTATGGCCGTGCCAGTAGTGGGCCGGATCCGTGGGGCCGCCCTCGGGCCGGTTCTGGAGGGGATCGGTGACCAGGGGGATCAGCTCAACGCTGTTGCCCCAGAGGCGCTGCAGCTCCGAGACCACCGGCGAGAACTGCTTGCTGGAGGCGTCGTCGTCGAGGTAGTAGACGATCACCGCCGGCCGCTGGTCGGCCAGGGCCTGCTCCAGGGTGCTCCGCGGTGGCACCAGGGAACCGTTGCCGGCATAGAGGGCGTAGATGTTGCCGTCGTAGTTGTTGTTGGTGAGGGAGGCCAGGGCGGCCGGGGCAGCGCCCAGCAGGCTCGTCAACAGACAGCCGAGGGCCAGCACCAGGGCGAGGGCGGCCCCCAGCCCCGCGGTCTGCCGGCCCCTGGGCTGCTCGGCTGAGCCCCGTTGCGCTGCTTGCCGTCTGTGCCGCACGCCTGACCCCATCAGATGGGGCCATTGTGACCGCTGGCGGTTCAGGAGGGGCGGCCGAGGCTGCGGCCCATCCCCTGCATGATGCCGCGGCCCACCAGGCCGATCGCCCGGCCCAGCACCTGGGTGAGCAGCACCACCAGCAGGTCGCCGAGGCCCTTCACCAGTTGGCGCACCTGGGGGGCAAGGGCATCGCGGGTCTCGAGGGCGAGGGTCACCAGCTGCTGCAGCCAGCCGAGCCGGCGCAGCTCCTGGTCGCGCGGCTCCACCAGATCGAGGGTGGTGATGGCGCCGGCCTGGAGACAGAGCACCTGGCGGCGGCTCTCGTAGAGAGCCACGGGCCGCTGGAACCAGCTGAGCCAGCGCTGCTGGGCATTGAGCTGGTTGCGCAACCGTTCGAGGTTGCGCGTGGCCAGCAACTCCGGCCGCAGGAGGTAGCGCCGCAGTTCGGGCCAGTCGCCGCAGCAGGCCAGCACATCGGCGGCGAGCAGCTCGGCGCTGCGCAGCAGCCAGTTGGCCACGAGGCGCTCGAGGTGGAGCACGGCCTTGGGCTCATCGGCGGGCAACAGCCGACCATCCACCAGCAGGGGCTGGGCCAGCACCAGGGTGGCCAGCATCGCCTGGGCGTCGGGGAGTTCGGGATCCTCGGTGGCGAGGTTGCTGGCCTGGATCAGGGTGCTGGCCACGGGACGCAGCTCCCCCTCCTGGGGCAGCTGCACGTAGGGGCTGGCCATCGTGAGCAGGGCCTGCTCGCGCAGGCGCGGCTGCAGGGCCTGCCAGCGGCTGAGCAGGGTGGCCATGGCCTGATGGGGGGTGTCGCCCGCCTCCAGGGCCAGCTGCTGGCGCACGCCATCGAGCTGCTCCAGCAGGGCGATCAGCAGGTCGACCCGACGCTGCAGATGGAGCCCCTCGATCGCCAGCAGCTGGCCGCTCCGGTTGGCCAGCCCGGCCTCGATGGCTGTCGCCAGCCGCTCCCGCACCGCCTGCCACACGCTGCCGGCATTGCGCTGCTGCAGGGTGAGGCTGAGCACCTCCGGGGCGGCTGGCCCCTCAAACTCGCCGGTGCCCGCCGGGCTGGTGTCCGGAGCGCCCGGGGCCGATTCGCTCCAGGCCAGGCTCACCGGTCCCCAGAGCCAGAGCAGCAGGCGCCGGGCCCAGGCCAGCTCCCGCAGCCTGCCTTCCAGCATCAGCCGGGCCAGGGGGTGCAGCCCATCGCGGCGCAGCAGCAGGAGGCAGCCGGTGCAGGCCACATCGATCTGCTGCAGTCCGCTGAGCAGCAGGCTCTGGCCCAGGCCGGGCCGCGGGGGGGCTCCGTTTCCGGTGCCGGCTGCGGGGGTGCGCAGCTCGAGCACGCGGCCGCCGCTGCGCAGGGTGCCGAGCGCCACCACGACCTCGGCCGGCTCGGGGTTGTCGAGCAGCCCCTCACTGTTCAGCTGCAGCAGCTGCTCGCGGCTGAGGCCATGCCCTCTGGCCAGCACCAGGAGCAGGGGCGCCGGCTGCCAGCGCTCGCGCAGCAGGATCACCTCGCGCTGGAGCGCGGCCAGGGCCATCCCCGGGGTGGGCTGCCACAGCACGAGGGCAGGGGCACCCTGGAGGGCGGCGGCATCACGCACCAGGGTGAGATCGGCGATCTGATCTTCCAGGAGGCGTGCCAGCCCGGCGGCCATCAGCGGCTCGGCGAGGAGAAGCAGCTGGGAGGTCAAACCAGGGTGCCGAGACGCGAGCTCAAGGTACCGAGCTCAGCAAGGCCGTTGGGGCCTTCCGGTGAGATGGAGGGTGTACGACTCGATGCGGAAGCCGGTGTGCTGCTCGATCTGTCGCAGCAGATCGGGGGGCAGTTCCACGTCGAGGTCCTGGATGGCTCCGGTCTCGGTGCAGGTGAGGTGGCTGTGGGGATCGCTGCGGTAGCCATACAGGCGGCCGCTGGCGCGATCGAGGCATTCGATCACTCCTGCTGACTGCAGGGCCTCGAGGTTCTGATAGACGGACGTGTGGCCGATGTTGCGGCCCAGGTTGTTGAGCTTCTCGAAGATGTCGCGGGCGCTGAGGTGGCTCTTCTCGTCCCAGAGCAGATCGAGCACCATGCGCCGCTGGCGGCTGAGGCGCATGCCCAGATCCCGGCAGCGGCGGTAGACCTCATCCACGCTGCGGCAGGGTTGGAGGGCGGCAGCGCTCACGCGATACACCGGAAGGGTCGATGAATCTGTTATAGGCCAGGGCGCAATCGATCCGCGTACGGGCTGGCCCGGCTGGCTGGGAAAGGGCGGTGCTGGCTCAGCCGATCGCCTCGCTCAGGGGGGAGGCCGGCACATCCTGTAGCCGGCCGCTGCCGATGGCCGCCAGGGCTTCGGCCAGATCCACCCGGCCGTCGTAGAGCGCCCGGCCCACGATCACGCCGCTCACCCCCTGGGCCTCCAGGGGCAGCAGCGAGAGCAGGTGCTCCAGGGTGCCGATGCCGCCGGAGGCGATCACCGGCACGGCGCTGGCCTCCGCCATGGTGCGCAGGAAGCTGAGGTTGGGCCCCGCCAGGGTGCCGTCGGTGGCGATGTCGGTGCAGATCAGGGCCGCCAGGGGGCTGGCGCTGAAGCGGCGGGCCAGGTCGCCGGCCTCGGTGCTGCTCTCCTCGATCCAGCCGCGGGTGGCCACCTTGCCGTTCTTGGCATCGATGCCCACCACGATCCGCTGGGGGTGACGCGCCGCCAGCTCCTCCACCAGTTCCGGTTGCTCCAGGGCCACGGTGCCGAGGATCACGCGATCGAGGCCGCAGGCCAGCAGCTCCTCGGCCCGTTCGGCCGTGCGCACGCCGCCACCGAGCTGCACGGGGATGGACAGGGCGGCGGTGATCGCCCGGATCGCCGCGTCATTCACCGGTTGGCCGGTGCGGGCGCCATCGAGATCCACCAGGTGCAGCCGCTCGGCCCCCTGCTGCTGCCAGCTGAGGGCCTGGGCCACCGGGTCATCGGAGAAGCGGGTCACCTGGTCGTAGTCGCCCTGGTGCAGGCGCACGCACTGGCCCTGGAGCAGATCGATGGCGGGAATCACCTGCATGGGCTGGCGCGGGGGCAATTGCTGCCAGCCAGGCTGCCAGAGCTCCCGGCGGCGCAGCTCCTGCACCGGCACCAGCAGGCGGAAGCCGCGATCGAGCACCGCCTGCAGCTCGACCGTCCGCCCCCGGCCCTTGCCCCGCTCCCCGAGCAGGCTGAAGTGGCGGTACCCGCGGGTGGTGGCCAGCACGGCGGGCTGGGCGGTGTAGGCGGCACTGAGACGCATGGAGCCATCCTGAGGTCTGCGGTGCGGCCGGGACGGTGCTCTTTCTGCTGGAGCTGGTGCCGCCCCTGCTGCTCGGGCTGCTGCTGGCGCGGCGCAGGCCGCAGCTGGCCAGCCGCCTGGCGCCGCCCCTGGTGCGCTGGGGGGTGCCCTTCAGCCTGATGGGTCTCGTGCTGCGCGGGGGGCTGCGCTGGCAGATGGCCGAGATGCTGGTGCTGGCCCTGGCGGTGGTGGCCGGCGGGCTGCTGCTGGTGCATGCCCTGCCGCGGCAGTTCCCCGGCCCGGCCGAGCGCCTGGGGGCGGTGGTGGGCAACACCGCCTACTTCGGCATTCCGGCGGCCCTGGCCCTGCTGCCGCCGGCGGCGCTCGGTTACGCCATCAGCTACGACCTGGCGGCCACCCTGTTCACCTGGACCCTGGGGCCCTCGCTGATCGCCCGCCGCCCTTTGGCCTGGCGTTCCCTGCTGCAGGCCCTGGTGGCCAGCCCTGCCAGCCAGGGGCTGGTGGGGGCGGTGCTGCTGCAGCTCACCCCCTGGCACACCCAGCTCGCGGGTTGGCTGTGGTGGCCGGCGCGGGCGGTGGTGTGGCTGTCGCTGGTGGTGCTGGGCCTGCGCATGGCGGCGGTGCTCGGCTCGCCCCTGCCCCGTTCGCTCTGGCCGAGCCTGGTCACCAAGCTGCTGCTGTTCCCGGCGGCGGTGCTGGCCCTGGCTCTCGGGCTGCGGCTGCCGCCCCTGCTGCTGGCCCCCCTGGTGCTGCAGGCGGCCGCGCCCACTGCGGTGTCGGTGCTGCTGCTTTCGGAGGCTGAGGCGTCGGCTGCTGAGGCAGCTGGCCGTGCAGCTGGCGGTGCAGCTGGCGGTGTGGCAGCCGCAGGGGACGCTGGCCTGGCCCAGCGGCCGGCGGCCCTGGTGCTCTGGAGCACCCTGTTGGCCCTCGTGAGCGTGCCGCTCTGGGCCTGGCTGCTGGGCCTGGCGGGGCTCAGCCCGGGAACCGCCGCTGCCTGAGGGATGGCCAGCAGAATGGCGCGGCGTTTCACGGCCCGCCGGCGGGCAACGGCATGGACATCCTGGTGATGGGCGGCACCCGCTTCGTGGGCAAACCGCTGGTGGAGCGCCTGCAGGCGGCCGGCCATGCCCTCACCCTGTTCACCCGCGGCAACAAGCCGGCGCCGGCTGGGGTGGAGCACCTGATCGGCGACCGCAGCACCCCGGAGGGGCTGCAGCAGCTGGAGGGCCGCCGCTTCGATGTGATCGTCGACAGCTCCGGCCGCACGCTCGACGACTCCCGGGCGGTGGTGGAGCGCACCGGCGCCCCCAGCCATCGCTTTGTGTATGTGAGCTCAGCCGGCGTGTACGCCGACAGCGAGCTCTGGCCCCTCGATGAGGACAGCCCCACCGATCCCCAGAGCCGCCACGCCGGCAAGCTCGACACGGAGGCCTGGCTGCGCAGCGCGGGCATCGCCTTCACCAGCTTCCGCCCCACCTACATCGTGGGGCCGGGCAACTACAACCCGGTGGAGAGCTGGTTCTTCGATCGGATCGTGCATGGCCGTCCGGTGCCCCTGCCGGGTGACGGCAGCACCATCACCCAGCTGGGGCACGTGGCCGACCTGGCCGCCGCCATGGCCCGCTGCATCGAGGTGGATGCGGCCGCCAACCGCATCTACAACTGCACCGGGCGCCAGGGCGTCACCTTCCGCGGCCTGGTGCACGCCGCCGCCCGCGCTGCCGGCAAGGATCCGCAAACGGTGGAGATCCGCAGCTTCGACCCCGCCGGCCTCGACAAGAAGGCCCGCAAGGCCTTCCCCCTGCGCCTGGCCCACTTCCTCACCGACATCACCCGCGTGCGGCGCGAGCTGGCCTGGGAGCCGGCCTTCGACCTGGAGGCCACCCTGGCCGACAGCTTCGCCAACGACTACGCCAGTCGGATGCCGACGAGCCCGGATTTCAGCGGCGACGCGGCCCTGATCGGAGGCTGAGGGGCGGAAGATGCCCGCAAAGCAGAATCGGGGCGACGTGCGTGGTGCCCAGTGACGCCCTTTCTGCTGAATGCCCTGGAGATCCTGGTGGGCATTGCCCTGCTCTTCGGCGGCGGTGAACTGTTCGTGGCGGGCTCGGTGGCCCTCTCCCTGCTGCTGGGCATCCCCCAGATCGTGATCGGCCTCACGGTGGTGTCGCTGGGCACCAGTGCCCCGGAGCTGTTCGTGAGCCTGATCTCCACCATTCAGGGAAACCTCGGCATCGCCGGCGCCGACAACCTGGCGGTGAGCAACATCGTGGGCAGCAATATCTTCAACGTGCTCGTGGTGCTCGGCCTGAGCGCCGCGATCGTGCCCCTGCGGGTGAAGAGCCGGCTGGTGCGCCGGGATGTGCCCCTGCTGCTGGGGGTGTCGATGGCGGTGTGGGGCATGGCCTCCACGGGCCGTTTCACCTGGCAGTCGGGAGCTGCGCTGCTGGTTGCCCTGGTGATGAACGTGGTGTGGGAGATCCGCACTGCGGGGGAGAACCCCGACGACGTGGACGAGGTGGAGACCGATGGCGCCAGCACGCCTGGGGTGGCGGCGCTGAAGCTGGCCGCCGGCCTTGGCCTGCTGGTGGGGGGCTCCCAGCTGCTGGTGAAGGGGGCGACGGCGGTCGCCCTCTCCCTGGGGGTGAGCACCACGGTGATCGGCCTCACGATCGTGGCCGCCGGCACCTCGATGCCCGAGCTGGTGACCTCGGTGGTGGCCGCCTACCGGGGCAAGGCCGATCTGGCCATCGGCAACGTGATCGGCAGCAACCTGCTCAACCAGCTGGTGATCCTCGGGCTCTGCGCCGTGGTGTCGGGCGGCCGGGGCCTGGCGGTGGATCCGGTGATGATCCACCGGGATCTGCCGATCATGGTGCTCACCACCCTGGCCTGCCTGCCGATCTTCTGGACGCGGGGGGTGATCACCCGGCTGGAGGGCTGGCTGCTGGTGGTGCTCTATGGCGCCTACCTGGCGGAGCAGCTGCTCGTGAACATGGCCCCCATGTATTCCGATGAATACCGCCTGGTGGCTCTGATGGTGGTGGCGCCGGCGGTGATGATCTTCCTGGTGTGGCAGGTGCTGGCCTGGCGTCAGGCCCGGCGCCATGCCTGAGGCTGCCCTCCAGCCGGCCCAGTTGATTCTGGCGGCGGTTGAGGCCAACCCCCTCATCGGCTACGGCGTCATCGCCCTGGTGATGCTGCTGGAGAACGTGGTGCCGCCGATCCCCTCGGAGGTGGTGATGCCCCTGGCCGGCTTTCTGGTGCAGCAGGGCAAGCTCGAGCTGGTGCCCACCCTGCTGGCCGGGCTGATCGGCACAGTGCTCGGGGCCTGGTTCTGGTACGGCGTGGGCCGGCAGATCAACGAGGAGCGCCTCGAGCACTGGCTGCGGCGCCATGGCCGCTGGCTGGGCCTGCGCCCGGAGGACCTGGCCCGCAGCCGCCGCTGGTTCCAGCGCCATGGGGTGGCGCTGGTCTTCTGGGGACGGCTGATCCCTGGGGTGCGCACCTTCGTGTCGCTTCCCGCCGGCATCGAGCTGATGCCCCAGCCCCTCTTCCTGGCCTGGACCACCGCCGGCAGCCTGCTCTGGATCCTGCTGCTCACCCTCGCGGGCCAGGCCCTCGGCGCCAGCTACGGGCTGGTGCTGCAGCTGCTCAAGCCCGTGAGCTCCCTGCTGCTGGTGGCGGTGGTGATCGTGCTGGTGGCCCTGCTGCTGCGCCAGATCCTGCGGGCCCGGCGCTAGAGAGGGGCGCCACCCACGGAGCGCCCGCTGATGTCAGTGCTGGGACGCCAGGCCATTCTGGAGGCCATCGCCCAGGGGGCGATTGCGATTACCCCCTTCAGCGAGGAGCGGGTGGGGCCTGCCTCGGTCGACCTCACGCTGGCCAACACCTTCCGCGTGTTCCGCAAGGTGCACCAGGTGATCGACGTGGCGGAACACACCGATTACCGCGCGTTCACCGACAAGATCGATGTGCCAGACGGCTCGCCGATCCTGATCATGCCCGGTGAAACGGTGCTGGGGATCACCCGCGAGCGCCTGCGGCTGGGGCCGGGCCTGTGCGGCTGGCTGGAGGGGCGCAGTCGTTTTGCCCGCCTGGGCCTGATGGTGCACATCAGCGCCCCCTTCATGGGCCCCGGCATCGACAGCCAGCAGGTGCTGGAGATGAGCAACTTCGGGCCGGCGCCGCTGGCCGTCACCCCCGGATTGCCCATCTGCCAGTTCGTGTTCCAGCGGTTGGAGGGGAGCGAGCAGTATCAGGGCCGCTTCGCCGGTCAGACGCACGAGAGCTTCTGAGGAGCGGTGCTCAGCGGGGAACCGGACACGGCTGCATCTCGGTGACCATTTGTAACGGCGGCGGCGCATCCTGCGGCTTGGCGACGCGTTGGGGATCGTCAGCTCTGTAGAAGGGAGGGACAGCAGAGGAGAGATGCGCTTCACCTGGTCTCAGCATCTCCATGCCGCCTGCACCCTCAGCCGGATTGGCCATGCCAATACCGGAACGGCGATGGGATTGTTTGGTGTGGCGCTGTTGCTGTTGCTACAGGATCTCGAAGAGCTCACCTGAGCACTGTTGTGAAGATCAGATGTTCTGATCTTCTTGATTGCTAGTGCTGATAGATTGGCTGGCTGGCGACAGCAAATCAAGACGCAGGGGCTGCACGGTTGTTTTTGCTACGCCCGCCATGTGATGGGGTTCATACCTTGCCGCCATCGCCGATTGTTCATCCATGGAAGCCCAGATTGCGCTCACAGTTGCGCAGCAATTCGAGATTGAGCGCTTCAGCCGTGCCATCGACGCCAACGCCGATGCCGAGCAGCTGCGCAGCATCGCCAAGCAACTGCTCCAGGCCTGGCACACCCAGAAGGCCGCCACCAACTGGGTGATCCAGCAGCAGCTGAGCCAGCCGCTGGCCCCGGTCGTGCCCCCCCAGAGCTGAGGGGGCACGACCGGTCGGCTTGCCGGAGATCAACGGGATTCCGCGGGCTGGTAGTAGAAGCTGCCGCTGTTCTCCAGCTCCGTCACCACGGCACAGCGGCTGGCCACCCGCCATAGGGCCAGGTTGATGGGGGTGGGGTCGAAGCGCACCAGGTGGGGATAGCGCTCCCGCAGCAGGGCCGTGGCCTTCCAGGCGTTGTAGTGGGGGATGCGGGAATTCACGTGGTGGCACACGTGGGTGGAGCCGATGCCGTGGTGCAGGAGGTTGAGCAGGGGCCCGTAGGGCCGGTCGACCGTCTGCAGCGCCCCTTTGGCCCAGGTCCATTCCCGCTCCGTGAAGTGGGGGATGTTGGTGTCGGTGTGCTGGAGCCAGGTGTAGGCCACGAGCCAGGCATTGATCACCAGATAGGGCAGGCCGTAGACGGCCAGCACCCGCAGGGGGGAGAACACCACGCTCGCCGCCACCAGGGCCTGCAGCATGGCCCCCAGCCCCAGGTTGGAGTGCAGCATCGCCGGGGCGAAGTTGGCCGGAAAGAGCAGCCGCTGCCCGTTGTTGAACGGTGCCTGGTGGCGGAAATGGGAGGTGGGAGAGCCGTAGGCCTCGCCGCCCGCCACGCCGAACAGCAGGTAGAGGGGCCAGCCCACCAGCAGGTGCATCACCAGCGAGAGTGCGCCGTAGAGGCGGCTGCCCAGGCGCCGGTGCAGGGCCTCCACCCGCTGCCCCGTGGGCGTGTCACCCCGGCGGGGCACATGGGTTTCGCCGGCCTCGAGGTGGTTGCAGTTGGCGTGGTGCACGGCATGGCTGCGCTGCCAGGTGAAGTAGGGCACGAGCAGCAGGCTGTGCAGCACGAAGCCCACGGCGGCCTCGATGCGGCGGTTGGGGTGGAAGGCGTTGTGTCCGCACTCGTGGGCGATCACCCAGCAGCCACCGGCCACGGTGCCGGTCACCACCCCATACAGCAGCCAGAGCGGGATGGCGCTGGCGGTGAGGGGGATCTGGGTTCCCAGCCCGTAGGCAACTGCGGAGAGGCTGAGGGAGAAGGCGAGGCTCCTCCACGACTTGGCTGGATCGATCCTGAGCAGTTCAGGGGGCAGAGAGGCCAGCAGTTCCGTCTTGCTGGGGTAGGTGGGGCCTGGCGCTGCGGGCGCAGAGACGACGGGAGCGGGCGGACGGGTCGGGCTGGAAATCGAGACGTTCAACGAGGCTGACGCATGGGGTACGGACCCTGAAGGGGGCCTGCACAGGCGCGGGAACGCTAAGGAGCCGCGATCAAGGAATGCGCCTCGGGCTTCCCTCCCCCGGGCGCGAGGCGCCTGGATGAGAACGCTTCACGTTTCGTTACGCCACTCGCCAGGATTGGCGCACTGCCGCCTGCGCTCCTCCGTCCATGACCACCCTTTCTCTGATGGAGGCTTTTCTCGCCTTTCTCACCGCCACGGTTGCCCTCTGGTTCGTGGTGATCTCCCCTCGCCCTGAGCTGGCCTCCCCAGCTGCAGCGGCTGCCCAAGCCCCCGCCAGGCTGGCGGCGCTGCTGCCGACGCTGCGCCCGTATCTGCTTCGCCATGGCCTGGTGGCGAGCCTGGGGCTGCTGGCCCTGCGGCTGGCGGTGGGCGTGATGATGATTCACCACGGCCAGGACAAACTGGCCGACCCGGCCGGCTTCGCGGCCAACTACGTGATTCCGCTGCATCTGCCCTTCCCGCTGCTGATGGCGAAGGCAGCGGGCTATGCCGAGGTGTTCGGCAGCTGGATGCTCATCCTGGGGGTGCTCACGCCGCTGGGTGCCCTGGCGTTGATCGGCACCATGGCGGTGGCGGCCTACCACCACATCCTCACCTCGGGCCTCAACATCTACGTGCTGGAACTGGTGGTGCTCTACCTGGGCGGCAGTGCTGCCCTGCTGCTGCTGGGCCCCGGCCGTATCTCCTTCGACGCCGGCATGGCTGCGGGTCTTGCGGATGAGCTGGAGCCGGGGGCGGGCGGGGTGGCGCTGCCGCAGCAGCGTCAGCCCCAGCTGCAGGCGATCCCGGTCTCGAAGTCGACGTAGGGCGTCGCCCCCGCTCCCCGGCTCAGGATTTCGGGGCCAGGAACTGGATCGGTGCCGAGGGCCTGAGCTGGGCATTGAGATTGCCCTGCAGGGTGGGATTCGTCTCGATGGCGATGGCGCGGATGCCGCTCCCCGCCCTGAAATCGATCTGGCGCAGGTTGAGCCACACCATCTGGGGGGAGAGGGCTGAATCGAAGTAATACCCCCCGTTCTTCTGATCCAGCAGGGTGCGCCACCAGGTGGGTGAAATGTTGGGGTGCTCGGGATCCGGGGTGCCCCAGGGCACGGAGATGTTGCGCATCACACTCATCACACCGGCCAGGGCCTGGCGCGGATCGCTGGTGGGCGGCAACTGGTCGTTGTAATACGACCCCCGCACGAAGCGGTCGGGTGACTGGATCGAGCCGGGCAACTCCTTGCTGCGATCCTTCGTCACCCAGAAGGCGTTGAGCTTGAGCTGCTCGCTCTACACCGGGCTGTTGGTCATCACCTGGTACTGGCGGCCGTGGTGGATCACCGGTTTGCCCTTGAGGTATTCGATCACCGCTGAATCGCCGCTGGCATCCGACACGGCCATGTGCACGGTGGCCTTGGCCTTGCCGCCGGGCCCGAAGGGCACCGGCACGATCTGAATGCGGTCCTGCTGCACGGCCGCCACCAGCTCCTTCACCGAGCCGTACTGGCTGAGGAGATACAGCGTCCAGGCGGCGAAGGTGAGGCGGGGGCGGCGGCTGTCGGCGCTGTTCAAGCCGAAGTCGTTTTCGGCCAGATACAGCAGGTTGGCGGCCAGGCCCTTCTCGTTCATCCCGTCGAACACCGCATCCACCACGCCGCCGGGCTCGGTGCTGCCGCTCACCACCACAGCGCCGTGGCGGCTGGTGAAGCGCAGGGAATTGGGGCCGCCGGCGCCATCGATCACCTCCCCGCGGGGGATCACGTGGAAGTGGGAGTTGAAGCCGTAGGGCCAGTCCATCGAGCGGCCGGTGATCACCTGCTGATCGGGGCCGGTCCAGGTGACGCGGGAGCAGGCCAGGGTGGCGGCGGGCAAGGCGGCGGCGGCCGTGAGCCCCAGGGCGGCCGTGATGGCCAGTGCTTGCTGTTTGGCAGAGCGCGGCATGGCGGCAGTGTCACGCTCCCGGATTGTGTCCACAGCGGGGCCGGGTGGCAGCTGGGGTGGCGCAGCGGCGGTTGCGGCACGATCCGAAGGCATCGCGGCAGGCTCCCTTGAACATCGTGCTGCTGCACCCCAGCGACTGGATCGACGCTGATCGCGTGCTGCTGCGGGATCAGCGCGCCCTGCACATCCGCACGGTGCTGCAGGCGCAGCTGGGCGACAGCCTGCGGGTGGGGCAGCTGGGCGGGCTGTGCGGCCAGGGGGTGGTGGAGGCCCTGGAGCCGGAGGGGGTGCGCCTGCGGGTGGCGCTCACCGATGCGCCGCCGCCCCGGCACCGCTTCGAGATCGTGCTGGCGCTGCCACGGCCGAAGATGCTGCGGCGCATCCTGCGCCAGTGCGCCGAGTTCGGGATCAGCGATCTGCACCTGATCCAGAGCGCCCGGGTGGAGAAGAGCTACTGGCAGAGCCCGCTGCTGCAGCCGGCCGCGCTCGAGGAGGCGCTGCTGGCGGGGCTGGAGCGCTCCCGCGACACGATCGCGCCCCGGGTGCATCTGCACCGCCGCTTCCGCCCCTTCGTGGAGGACCAGTTGCCCGGGATCTGTGCCGGCCGGCCCTGCTGGCTGGCGCACATGGAGGCCCCGCTGGCGTTGGCCGAGGCACCGCCCAGGCCGGCGGTGGTGATGGTGGGCCCGGAGGGTGGCTTCGTGCCCTTCGAGATCGCGCTGGCCGAGGCGGTGATCGCCCGGCGGGTGTGCCTGGGGCCGCGCACCCTGAGCGTGGACACGGCCCTGATCACGGTGCTGGCCCAGGCCTTGCCAGGCGGGCCAGGATGAAGGACGGCGCCGCACCTGCCCTGATGCCTGTTCCGAGGCTGCTGTTCCCGCTGCTGTGGCTGAGCACCAGCGCGGCGCTGGTGCCGGCCCGGGCCGACACAACCACGGCCACCTGCCTGTTCAGCGTGCACGACCACACGGCACCGGTGGAGCGGGGGCCGTGCAGCTTCAGCCAGCGCCAGGGCAATGTGACGGTGCGCTTCGGCGAACGGCTGTTCGACTTCCCCAGCGCCGAGGAGGGCCGTACCTACACCCGCAGCGCCAGCAGCGAGGGGCTGCGCTTCAACCGGGAGGGGCAGTACACCCTGCGGGTGCTCTGGCAGACGGATCCGTCGGCGACGGCCAAACCGGCGGGCTGGGCCACCGACAACATGTATCTGGGCCGATGGCAGGGGCAGAGCACCGCCGGCCGGGCCGTGATCGACGTGCTCACGGTGGAGCCGAACCGGATCCGCTGGGGCAACAGCTACAACGGCGCCTGCGACAGCGATTACAGCGTGGCGTTCCTGCCCTGGGGGCGCAACGGCCGCTACCCCGACCAGCTGGTGCCGCCGAGCCAGCCCACGGATCTGGTGGTTGGGGTGGTGCGCCTCACCCTGCAGCCCGGGCCGTGCCCCACGGGGCATGCGGTGATCCAGCTGGCGATGCCGCTCGATGGCAGCAGCGCCCTGGAGGTGGTGACCTACAACGCGAAGGGGGAACTCACCGGCAGCTATGGCGCCTTCACCTCCCTGCCCTCCAGCAGGCCCTGAGCGCCGCCAATCCCGCCAGGATGGTCGGCTGGTCGCCGCAACCCGACACCCCGTGCCCACCACGACCACCTTCGAGGAGTTCGCCCAGCGGGCCGATTATTCGTTGCTGGAGGCGCTGCAGCCCGATCCCCAGGCCACCGCTGACGGCCGCGACCACCGGCCCCGCCAGGTGTTCTCCGGCCACTACGTGCCGGTGACGCCCACACCGCTGCCGCAGCCGGAAGCCGTGGCCTACAGCAGCACCCTGTTCCGGGAGCTGGGCCTGGGCGACGCCCTCGCCGGCGACGAGGCCTTCCTGCGCTTCTTCTCCGGCGACAGCACGGTGGCCACCGGGCCGATGCGTCCCCACGGCTGGGCCACCGGCTATGCCCTCTCGATCTACGGCACCGAATACACCCAGCAGTGTCCGTTCGGCACGGGCAACGGCTACGGCGATGGCCGGGCGATCTCGGTGTTCGAGGGGGTGTTCGAGGGGCAGCGCTGGGAGCTGCAGCTCAAGGGCGGCGGCCCCACCCCCTACTGCCGCGGCGCCGACGGCCGCGCCGTGCTGCGCTCGAGCGTGCGCGAGTTTCTGGCGCAGGAGCTGATGCACGCCCTGGGGGTGCCCACCTCCCGCTCGCTGACGCTGGTGATGTCGCGCGCCGAAGGGGTGCGGCGGCCCTGGTATCTGCCGGGCTCGCGTTCCTTTGATCCCGATGTGATGGTCGACAACCCGGCGGCGATCACCACCCGGGTGGCGTCGTCGTTTCTGCGGGTGGGCCAGCTGGAGCTGTTCGCCCGCCGGGCGCGCAGCAATGCCCACCCCGGCGCCCTGCGGGAGCTGCGGCTGATCACGGAGCACCTGATCGCGCGCAACTACCGCGCCGAGATCAATGCCGGCCTGCCCTTCCACGACCAGGTGCTGGAGCTGGCGCGGCTGTTCCGCGGGCGGCTCACCACCCTGGTGGCCCACTGGATGCGGGTGGGGTACTGCCAGGGCAACTTCAACAGCGACAACTGCGCCGCCGGCGGCTACACCCTCGACTACGGGCCTTTCGGCTTCTGCGAGCTGTTTGATCCGCGCTTCCAGCCCTGGACCGGCGGCGGCGAGCACTTCTGCTTCTTCAACCAGCCGGCGGCGGCGGAGGTGAACTACGGCATGGCCGTGAAATCGCTGCGGCCGCTGCTGGAGGGCGATGGAGCAGCCCTGGAGCAGCTGGAGGCGATGCATGCCGGCTTCCCCGCGGCGATGGCAGCGGCGCTGGAGGCGATGTGGGCCAGCAAGCTCGGTTTGCCCGCCTACGACGCCGAGCTGGTGCAGGAGCTGCTGCAGCTGCTGGCGAGCTCGCGGGCCGATTACACGCTGGCCTTCCGCCGCCTTTCCGCCCTGGCCGCCGATCGGGCTGCGGGGCGGGACGCCGCCATGGCAGAGCAGCTGGCCACGCTGCAGGAGAGCTTCTACCTGCCCAGCTCAGCGGAGCTCGAGGAGCAGTGGAGCCGCTGGCTGCAGCGCTGGCAGGGGGCGATCACGGCCGGCGGCGACCTGGCCGCCACGGCCGCCGCGATGCACGCCGTGAACCCCGCCATCACCTGGCGCGAATGGTTGATCGCCCCGGCCTACGAGCAGGCGGCCCAGGGCGATTTCAGCCGGATCCGGGAGCTGCAGGCGCTGTTCGCCCAGCCCTACGCGGCCCCATCGCCGGAGCTGGCCGCCACCTACGACCGCCTCAAGCCCCGGGAGTTCTTCAACGCCGGCGGCATCTCCCACTACAGCTGCTCGTCGTGATCGGCTATCAACCGAAGCGGTAGTGCTTGCGCACCGGGGCATGCACCTGCCAGGTGCAGCTCAGCCCGGCCGCGAACACCACCAGATCGCCGGCCCCGAAGCGCACCGGCTCGCCGCCATCCGGGGTGACGGTCACGTCCCCCTCCAGCAGCAGACAGGTTTCCTGTTCGTCGTAGGTCCAGGGGAAGGTGCTCGCCTCACACCCCCAGGTGGGCCAGCTGCTGACGCCCAGGCGCTCCAGCAAGGCTGAATCCGGATTGGACGTGACCGTGATGCCGCTGGCCATGGCGCTTGGGGTTGGAGCTGCGCCGATTCTCGGGTGTCCTCGACAGCCCCATGGTGACGAGCAGCAGGTTGCACGGGCTGGTTTTGTGCCAGAGCGTGCCTTCGCAGCGGCAACGGCTGGGCCCGGGCGTCCATGAGCTCCATGACCACGACCCCAGCCCCTCTGGTGACCCGTGAGGCGCTGCGTGCTTTCACGCGGCAGCCGGTGGAGTGTTACGCCCCCGAGACGGTGATCCTGTACTCCTGCGGAGAAGCCTGCGGCTACGGATCTTGGCTCGTGGGGAGATCCGTTTTTTCGCAAGGCGCTCGACCACGGCGAGGCGTCGCATGGCTGAACTCTGGTTGGCCGAAGTCTTAAGTCGCGCCGAGGTTGGCGAGAATCTTCCGGGCCAGTGGTTCCTTGATTTCGTTGTGCCGGGGAATTGCTTCCTTCACTCCGGTGGCTGGATTGATCCAGATGGAATGTGAAGCACCTTCTCTTTTCAGGAGGCAGCCAGCCATGCGAAGCCGTCGCTCCAGATCGCGGCGTTTCATCCGATGTGCATGGGCATCCGCACGGCATCTGGAGGAAGCCCGCGACAGATATCAGCTTCACGATCCTCAAGAATAAGCTCTATAGCTTTCTGCAAATCTTCTTTGGCTTCTGCAATGGATTCACCCTGTCCATTGGCGCCAGGTATCTCCAGGCAGATTGCCCAGAAGCCACCCTCTGGAGCAGGTTCAATCACAGCGGTCAGCTCTCCTCTCATCAAGTCAGACCCAATTCACGTTCCATTCATTTTAGGCGGGAAGACGCTGGCCAGCAGTCAGGAGTGATCGCTTCACCGCATCTTCGCCGTTTGCCCCCTCTCAAACCGCCAATCCCCCGCTACGCCAAGCAACAGTCGGTGTGCGACGCAACAGCCGTGCGGCCACGCCGCCGGAATCTCCCGCTCCAACCGCCAGCGGATCGCCACTCTGCGACAAATCAGATCCGCTCGCCCTCATGGCTCTCATACCGCGCGAACCCCAGACACATGAACGGCTCGGTGACGCCGCCACCCCGGCCGCCCTGCCGCCGCTGCTCCCGCACAAACAAGAGCACCCGCGACCCCCGCGCCTGGTGGTGGACATACCGCTGCCCGGTGGCCGAGGCGGCGGTGGTGGTGCTCTGGCTCTCCCAGTGGAACAGGGAGGGGCCGAGGGCCAGGTCGCAGTAGCGGGTGGTGGGGGAGAAGAGGGCTTCGCTTTTGCGCAGGGTGATGAACAGCAGGTCGGTGGCCGTGGGCTGGTGCCAGAGCACGCCTTCGCGGTGACTGCGGGGAGCGCCGCGCTCGTCGACGGCATCGAACGCCGCGAGCACTTCGGCGCGCGAGTAACGGCCATGCGCGCGCAGCGGCACCGGCAGCGTCCAGGGCAGCGGGTGCAGGC
>Ga0194130_10003115_pt1 | contig 22741 bp, 26 predicted proteins | sample TA2KigsurfametaG_FD_160084 | JGI IMG/M metagenome (GOLD analysis project Ga0194130, IMG submission 160084) | Freshwater microbial communities from Lake Tanganyika, Tanzania - TA2015050 Kigoma 12 surface | ecosystem: Environmental > Aquatic > Freshwater > Lake | place: Tanzania: Lake Tanganyika... | reverse complement strand
TAGAATATCGTAAGTGGTATTCAGAAACACATGCTCCATCGCATCCATCAAACACATATCGTGGTGTTGCTTATCGTCCTTGTAACAACTGGAACTGGGAGGAGAAGAAATGAAAAAACTTAACTTCTTACAATTGATTAAGGAACAAAAGCAAAAAGAGGAGCGTCGTTATCAAGCACAACTAGCACAACTAGTGGGAGCAAAATAATGATACAAACTATCATATCTCTAACTGCTGCAGCAGCTCTAGGAACAATCTTACTTTCAACCTACATTCAATGGTTGTATAAGTATTAAGTTATATGTAAAAGATACAAATGTTAGTGAATAAACACAAAGTATTATAGATAGTATGTCTATGGGTTAAAAAGATGATTTAAAAACTCTTTGCCATGTGTTTTTTATTAGGAGGTTATTATGCATAACATAATTTCTTACAATCAACTAGCTGGATGGAAACAATTTGAAACCACCATTGATCGATGTAATAAACAAAACGATTTAATTAATGATTACTTTAATTGTCTAATTGAATGTGATGATAAGCAACAAACCTGTAAACGTATTTGTAGAGAATTAATTAAATAACACATAGGGGGGCATAACCCCCTTTTTTAATGGTTGTATAAGTATTAAAAATGTGGTATAATATACTTCCGTGTGAAGGAAGTCTTTAAAGGAGGTTTACACCTCCTCTTTTTTTCTATTATAATTAGTAGTATATGTCATGCTACCATGGATAAGGAAAGATTAAAACTTATAGTAAGAAACTTAAAACTTCTGGTGGACTCGTTGGAATCAGAAATATATTCTGATGTGGATGCTTATAAAGCAAGTCCTTCGTCAAGCAAACCATATTCCAATGGAGACGATGACGATGGATATCCCGATTAAGTTAAGTTCAAGATATGATAATGAAAACTTCCAGAAAAGATCATTTGTTCTAAGTGGTTTTATAAGAATGAACATACCCCTCTCTAGGGAAGTATATGAATTTTGTGATCACATCATCAATAAAGGATATCAATTTGATCTTGGATGTTTACATACAGTTGATAGACAAATCTTAGAAGAATTTAAGAAGTACAAGGAGGCTAATGAATGAGATTGAAAACAACTATTAAAGCAGCAAAAAAAGCAATAAAGCTTGCGGAAAAGAACCCGATGCTGTATACTGATGAAGAGATTCTGTATATGAAGCGAGCACTTCTTACTGCCAAAGCAGATCTCGCAGCAAAACGCGAACGATTGAGTAAAGGATTTAAAAAGAATGCAACAACATGGACAAGTAAAGTTGATATCAGTAACGCCTCAAGCGGAACAGACGATGGGGTATGTGGCGAGAGTGAGCAATCCTCAGAATCAACCGAATCCTAATATTGCTGGTCTTCTTGCCTATTGCATTAAACACGGGCACTGGAGCGTCTTTGAGCAAGCACATATGACGCTTGAGATCAATACTAGTCGTGGCATCGCAGCTCAGATTCTTCGTCATAGGTCTTTCACATATCAAGAATTTTCTCAGCGTTATGCTGACATCGGACTCCTTGATACTGAAATTCCTGTTCCAGAACTTCGTCGTCAGGATACAAAGAATCGCCAGAACTCTACCAATGATTTACCTCCTGGTATTGTATTGGATTACAAAAATAAAATTGCGAAACATTTTGAGGAAGCCAATTTTCTTTATCAAAATCTATTGGATGCCGGTGTGGCAAAAGAATGCGCTAGATTTGTGCTTCCTCTAGCAACACCAACTCGTATTTACATGACCGGATCTGTGCGTTCTTGGATACATTATATAAATCTGCGAAGTGCTCATGGCACACAAAAAGAACACATGGATATTGCTAGAGAATGTCAATGTATATTTGCTGGGCAATTTCCAATTTGTGCTGAGGCACTTAATTGGATTTGCTATGATCAATCTAATGTTACACTTGAGTGAGAGTTATCATGCCAACATATCCCGTCATTAATAAAAAAACAGGAGAGACACAAGAGCTCTACATGACAATGAAAGATTACATTCAATGGAAAGAAGAAAATCCAGATTGGGATAAAGATTGGTCTAAAGGTTGCGCCACTGCTGGGGAAGTTGGTGATTGGCGTGATAAAATGTCTAAAACACATCCTGGTTGGAAGGATGTTATGAATAAAGTAAAACAGGTTCCAGGATCAAATATTCAAGGTTGGTAATTATGACAAGAGGAAGATCAAACAAAGTACCAGTTTCACCTGGCATGTCCAGAAAACAACTGAAACGAAGAAAACCAATTAACGAATCATATTTTCTTGATATATCTCCACTTACAGAAAATCAAAAATTATTCTTTGAAGATTGGGCTTCCGGTAAAAATATTTTTGCATATGGTGCAGCTGGAACTGGCAAAACTTTCATCGCTTTGTATCTTGCGTTGCAAGATATTCTGAATGAAAATACTGTAGTAGAGAAACTCTATATTGTTCGTTCTCTTGTTGCCACGAGAGAGATTGGATTTCTCCCTGGTACGCACGAAGATAAATCATCCCTATATCAAATACCATATAAAAATATGGTAAAGCATATGTTTGAGATGCCAGACGATAATAGCTTTGAAATGCTTTATGAAAATCTCAAAGCACAAGAAACTATTTCTTTTTGGTCTACCTCGTTCCTTCGTGGCACAACACTTGATAACGCAATTGTGATTGTTGATGAATGTCAAAATCTAAACTTTCATGAATTAGACTCAATCATTACCCGCTTAGGTCAAGATTCTAGAATTATTTTTTGTGGAGATGCTAATCAATCCGACCTACAAAAAACAAATGAACGGAACGGTATCTTAGATTTTCAAAAAATCTTAGAGAACATGGAAGAGTTTTCTATGGTAGAATTTGGAATAAATGATATCGTTCGTTCTGGACTTGTTAAGTCTTATTTAATTAGTAAAATGGCATTGGGATTCTGATGAAATTGTTTAATCATGTTGGTGATCTGATACCTGTTGAGATGACCGCCGAAATTATAGAAGGAAAGAGAGTCTATCTCACACCATCTGGTAATCATTACCCATCAATCACTACTGTGATTAGCAATAACTCTAAGAAGCAAGCTAGTCTTGCTAAGTGGAGAGAACGTGTTGGCACCGAAAAAGCAGCAAATATTTCTGCTCGTTCTGCTGGTCGTGGCACAAAATATCATAGTATTACCGAAGACTATCTGAACAATCGTCTAGACCTGAAAGAGTATAATAAATTTCCTCTTCCTGTATTGATGTTTCATCACTCAAAGGATATTTTAGACCGCATAAATAATATTTACTTACAAGAAGCAGCACTATATTCAAATCATCTTGAGGTTGCTGGTCGTGTTGATTGTATCGCCGAATTTGATGGTGTATTATCAATCATTGATTTCAAGACTGCTGCAGAACCTAAAAAAGAAATTTATCTTTATGATTATTTTGTACAGGAAACAGCATATGCATGTTGCCTTCAAGAATTATATGGGTTAACCGTTAAACAACTCGTGACAATTGTTGCATGTGAAACTGGTGAAACCCAAGTAAAAATTATGCCACCTAAAAAAGAATATCTCATTCAGTTAATCAATTACATAGACGAATATCAAACAAAACATGGAAAAAAAGAATCTATTACAGGATAAATTTATGACAAGCGCGAGGTTTTCTCAAGAAGTAGAAAAGATCGCATTAAATAATGCAAATATGAATTATATTGATGCTATCCTTTACCTTTGTGAAATTAATGAAATTGAAGTAGAATCCGTACCTAAATTAATCTCAAAACCATTAAAAGAAAAAATTAAATATGAAGCACAGCAACTTAATTTTATTAAGAAAACATCTAGAGCAAAATTAATGTTAATATGAGTAACTTTTTTCAGTCAGATTTAGTCCGTGGTGAAATCCAAGAGATGACAGCACTTCAGGAGTTTTGTTTTCGATGTGCCATGAATTTATCGTTGTTAAATGATGAAAAGAAGATGGAGTATTTTGATGCTCTAGGACAATTAGTTGAAAAACAAAAGATTTTTTATACCAGAATTAATTTGAGTGATGATCCAGAAGCAAAGTCTGTTGCTGAAACCATTAAGCAAGCAGTAATTCTTCTTGGTGGCAACTCAGAGTTAAGTGTTAATGATATGTTTAATGATTTAATAGAAAAAGTTGAATCTTTTAAGAACCATTTGAGAAATGGCACGGGGAATTGACACCCGACTTTGTGCCTGTTATAATGACTAAGTGATAGGGTGTCACACAAACCAAATCTAAACCAAATCCGAGGTAATCCTATGTCCTTTGCTGATCTAAAGCGTAAATCCCAGAACAACTTTGAGTTCCTCCAAAAGGAACTGGAAAAGTCATCCAGCGGTAAGAATGTTGATGAACGTTTCTGGAAGCCCGAGGTTGACGCTGCTGGTAACGGTTATGCTGTTATCCGCTTTCTGCCCGCTCCTGAAGGGGAGACGGTGCCATGGGCGAAAGTCTATTCCCACGCCTTCCAAGGTCCTGGTGGTTGGTATATCGAGAACTCGCTGTCTACTCTGAACGAGAAAGATCCCGTAGGTGAGATCAACCGTCGTCTATGGAACAGTGGTAGTGAGGAAGACAAAGAGACTGCGCGTAAGCAAAAGCGTAAGCTCTCTTACTACAGCAACATCTATGTGGTGAAAGATTCCAAGAACCCCGAGAACGAGGGTCGTGTGTTTCTGTATAAGTATGGCAAAAAAATTCACGATAAAATTCTTGCTACCATGCAACCTGAGTTTCAAGATGAAACCCCTGTGAATGTGTTTGATCTTTGGGAAGGTGCTAACTTCAAATTAAAGATCAAAAAAGTTGCTGGTTATTGGAACTACGATAGCTCTGAGTTTGATAGTGTGTCTGCTCTCTCGGCAGATGATACTGCGCTGGAGAAAGTCTGGAAGAGTGAATACTCGCTGGAAGCATTCTCTGGCAAGGACAACTTCAAGACCTACGAGGAACTTGAATCTCGCCTGAATCTCGTGCTAGGTCTTACTTCACGTCCTGCTCGTCAGGTTGTGGATGAGGATGAGGAAGAGTTTGAACCCGCAGCAGAGGCACCGGAACTGCCTTCATTCCGCTCTCGTGTTGCTGTTGCTCCTACTCTTGTCAAGGAAGAGGCAGTTGTTGATGACGATGATGCTCTCAGTTACTTCGCACGTCTTGCTGAAGAAGACTGAAACCAAAATTAAAAACTGATTTCATTGGCGGGGAAAAAATTTTTCCGCCAATTTTTTTGTTAAAAAAGTTGAGTCAACCGAAAGTTTTTTTTAAACGCTTTGAAACAAAGTCTGATGATTCTGAATATAAATTATTGATTTTAAATTCTTCAACAAATCTTCCAAGGTACCGGTTTCTTAAAATAAAAATTTCTCGTTTTTTTTCGTTTTCAAGTACTTCATACTCATAATTAGTTACTATATTACATACAGTATTACCAGGAACAATTGTATAATCTAATCCATTCCAATAACTAAATTGACTTGTATAAAACTTTTGATCTACAACTAATCCACCTTCCAATGCAATAACATCCTGACCATCTTGTTTGAATCCAGATAATGTTTGGATAGTTTCATAATGATGAATACCTGAATAAGCTTCAGTTTCTCCATATTTTTCTTCTACAATTGAGCGTAAAGTTTCTGAGTTTACTGGAAAAGAAAATTGTGGATTGATAAAATTATTTGTAAGAATAATTACCCAATCATAAAATGGATTTCCATAATAATCATTTGCAATGTCTTCAATTTTTTCTCCATCTTGAACAGAATATTTTTTATAGAAAACTGCGTAGTCAAACATATTTGAATCAATTTGATATCTACGAAAAAAATTCTTTGCAGTTATAAAATTAGATTCCGAAAATGGATAACTAATCGGTTTTTTATCGTATTTGATGTCTGGGATAAGTGAAAAGTACATTAGAACGTTCCGCCCCCAAACTTATTTTTTATATCTTCGCTGTATAATAGTTTTGTTTCCATAAAACCGACTTGTAATTCAACTGCTATAGGAGCCCCGTCTTCGTAAGTTGCATAAGTTCCATCGGGTGTATAATTAACTTGTACTCTTGTAATAGCACATGGTTTATATTGAGTTATCCATGGGTGTGGGTTCTGTCCTTTCATAAAAGTAAATTTGCATAATTCTGGAACTTGAATAAAATTATCCGATCCAGAAAAATCTTTGTCACCAAACTTCACCGTATCTCCCCCATTCGGTAGTCCATATTTAGGAGACGCAGCAGATCTAAATCTATGGACAATGCTATAAATTGTTTTCGCTTCTTTATCTGTATGTGGAACCATTTTAAAAGTAAATCCTATCTCTCTTAAATTGGGATTTGAATATAAAACTTCTGCATTTGGATTCAGTATAATTCCTTTTGTAGATCCACTAATGTCATTCATACTAATATTTCCACCAACACCAGGAACATTGTTTAAACCAACGGTAATCAAAGCAGTTTTTAGTGCTTCAATATTTCCACCAAAATCTTTTAGAGTATTACCAACTTTTCCAATATTTCCTGCTCCCAGAGCTGCAATGGCAGATGCCCCAACTCGTGTGAATGATTTTCCTTCCCAGTCATGACGCATTTCAGATCCTAAATCTTGTGGCATTGGTAATATAACTGAGATGCCTTGAACTTTAAAAGTTGCCGCTGAATTATTATATTGGTTTAAACCAGTGCCAGCTTCTTCTGCAAATGGTGGGTTATATTTACCAAATTCAAAAAATATATAATCACTATCTAATTCTTTAACATCATCAGGATATCTGAATGCCGGTCGCTTCCCCGGCTCACTTGTTGGGCCTATTGTTAACGCTGTTGCTGCAGCGGTTTGTTGCTTAGTAGCACCTGCAGCTGGCACGTAAGCTTGCACCGCTATGGCCCGAGCTCCAGATGGAGGAATGCTTACTTGTCCTCCAAATGGCAATCCTCCTAGCAACCATTCTTCCCATTTTGTACCATTGTAATAGTAAGTTTTACCATCCCTTCCGATGTAATAGTCTCCGTACTTATATAACGACATATTATTTTGCCATCTCCCTACTTTGTTTAGTTCCGTATCCTTTGATTACTCTGCGAGCATTTAATTTATTATAGAAGTTTTCTTGAGTATCTTTCCAAACATCTTCTTTTTTAACAGGAAAAGCAGATCCATTAATATCTTTCACAAAGTCTTCTGTTGGTAAGAGGATAGCAGTATCCCATTCATCTGCTGCAAGATCTATGTATAAACCATCAACATGATTGTGTAGATATTTATGGAAACATGCCATAGGAAAGTCAATTTTTCCGCTCATTAGATATTTTGTGGCAATAATTCTTTTTTTCATTGAAAGATAGTGTAGATTCACTCCCCAAAATTCTTGCTTTGATGATTTTAAAACATAAACGAGAGGAAACCTATCGTAGTAAGGTAACCATTTCATCTTTGCTTTGTACTCAAACATATAGAGGTGACCTTCTACTACATATTTTCTTAGTTCATTTTTGTCTTGTTTTTCTACCTTAGATGCTTTGTCTTTTTTCTCATCCAAAACATACTTATTGAAATTTTTAGATAATTTGTTTGCTTCTTCTTTTACTGTTTTTCTATACCAAGAGAATGATTTAGTTTCTCCATTGGTTTTTTCGGTAATTTTTTCAAATAATGTTTTATATCCAGAGTCTTTATTTACTTTGTTTCTTTGAATAGATCCAAATCCTTCTGCCATTGTTATACTCCTAAGTGGTCTTCGGTAAGTATTAAGAAGTTCATCTGCCTGTCTTCACAATACTCACGGGCGGCGGACCATTTAGCTTGGTTCTTTACAAAGGTTAGTGCAGCATTACGATAGGCAACAGTTTTTTTATTTCTCTCATTTGGTGGTAGTGTTTGTTTTTTGGGTTTGATTTCAATAATATACTTGGCGATCTTGCCATCCTTTTCGCGGACCTTGATATAGAAGTCAGGATAGTAGCGTCTCACCTTACCATCTGGAGCACGATAAGGAATGATTACCTCTTCGCTGCCCCACTCTATAATACTGGGATTGTTATCACAGAACACCATGAACTTTCGTTCCCATAATGATCTATAAATTACTCGGGTTGGATTGCCACGATATTTACCAGGATTTACTGGTTTATACAGTCCCGAATATGCCATAAATAATATAGGTTCCCACAGTTATATTTAGAGTGGCAGTAACAAAGATTAGCGAATTTATGTCAAAGATTGGTGCTCAGGGAGGAATGTCTCTGACTACTGGATTTGATGTGCAGTTTGACTTTGCACTCGGAAAAGATAATCAACCAAAACCATTTGAAAACTATTATACTAGCGACAGTAAAAGTATAGTAAACATGTTTTGTGATGAGGCACAATTACCAAATGTACAATCAGCAGTATCAACTATAACTGGTAGATACTTAGGGGAGGGTGCAGTTTATTATCCGCACACAAGACTTTTTACAGATGTGAGTCTTTCATTTTTGCTGGATGCCGAAATGATTCCATTGAAATTTTTTACAGCATGGTATGATTACATTTTTGGAGAGGGTGATCAAAGAATTTTTAATGGAACTTTCGAAGGCGCCCTAGGAGCTAAACCCAGACTAAGAAATCGTATCAATAGACTGAAATATCCAAACACATATGTTTGCACCGCTAGAATTATAAAAACAGAACCAGGATCTACATCTGCGAATGAAAGAGCTCCAATTACATATATTTTAGAAAACTGCTATCCATATTCAATAGATGCTGTCCCATTATCATATGGAACATCACAAATTGCAAGATTGTCGGTAAATTTTTACTATAGTAGACATACAATTCTTTACGGTGAAAAAGAAGGACGTAAAAAATAACAATTTCAAAATTTAAACCCCGATTTCATAAATTCGGGAAAAATTTTTCTGCCAAAAAAATGCTAAAAAAGTTGCAATAAATATACATACGATATGAGGTAAATATTATGGCTTTGCCAAAAATTGGATATCCAACATATGAACTTGAATTACCATCTAATGGTAAACAATTAAAATATAGACCTTTTCTAGTAAAAGAAGAAAAAGTACTCTTACTTGCATTAGAATCTCAAGATGAAAAACAAGTTATTGAGGCAGTTAAAGATTTGCTTCAAAATTGTGTTTTGACAAGAATTAAAGTAGATGCCCTTCCTAGTTTTGATTTGGAGTATTTGTTTCTTAGAATTAGAGCAGCGTCTATTGGAGAAACAATTACATTGAGTGTTACTTGTCTTGATGATAATGAAACTCAAGTTGAAGCACAAATTAATATCAATGAAGTTGATGTTGTAAAACCAGAAGGGCATTCTTCAAAAATTATGTTTGAAGATGATTTTGGTATTGTAATGAAGTATCCAAGTATGAAAGAATTTGTTGAAAGAGAATTTTTACAAAAAGAAATGCAAACAGAGGAAGTGTATGAATTTATTTCAAATTCTATTGAACAAATTTTTCAAGGAGAAGATGTTTACGACAACACAACCACTTCAAAAAAAGAATTTCGTGAATTTGTTGAAAAATTGACTACAAAACAATTTGAACAAATTCAAAAATTCTATCAAACTTCTCCAAAACTAACTCATAAATTTACCGTTGTTAATCCTAACACCGGGAAAGAATCTGATTATACAATTGAGGGTTTACAGAATTTTTTCGCATAGCACTCTTTCAAAATAGTTTGGAGGGGTACTATCGCATGAATTTCGCTTTGATGCAGTACCATAAATATAGTTTGACCGAGATTGAAAATTTAATGCCGTGGGAAAGAGAAGTTTATACAACTCTTCTTATGCAATATCTGGATGAGGTTAAACAAAAACAAGAACAAGCGAAAAACAAATAGTGGCAAACTATTCCCAAACATCTAGTGGAGATCTTACCAGTTATGTTGCTGGGAAAATTTTTAGTGCCGCAAATCTAGCAAAAGAAGAAAAAGAAAGAAGAAAAGAAGAGGGAATAGAGCAAGCACAACCAGGATCACTCTTTGCCAGAGCTTTACAACATGAATTTGGCGGAGACTTATATAATAGGACATTTGGTATTTTTGATCCAAGAAAAAAGCACCCAGAAACTGACAGAAAATCATCAAAAGAGTCTAGATTTTCATCTCAGTTTCCACAGAAAGAAAAAACCGATGATTCTGATACTAAAAAAAGAAAAAACAAAATAACAGCAGCAACACGCGAGTTGATGTCTGATGATGATTCTTTGCCAGTAAAAGATAAGGATTTAAGAAAACAAATATCAAAAATTTTTGGTGCAGGGGTTGACGCAAGATTGGTTGCTGCTGAAGCAAAAATTTCTAAAATCAATGCTCAAGTTCTAGATGTACATCATTCTCTGCAAAGCACACAAGAATTAATTATTAATCAAAATGATATTTTGTTATCAAAATTTGATCAAATTCTGGAAATTTTTGGTAAACAAGCAGAATTTCAAGAAAAACTAAAAGATAAAGCAGAGGCGGCAGAAAAAGAAAGAATTATTGAAGAACAAAAAGATCTTTCATCAACACGAGGATTAATTGACACTAGTGCCATGACAGGTGGTACTTCTGTCCCCAGTAGAATCGCTAGATTTTACAAGAATAGAGCAATAAGAAGATTATACAGGAAATTACCAAAATCTGTTAGACAAACTAGAACAACAGTTAGAAACATTCAAAGAATTCCTGGTAAAGCAGTAGGAAGAATTAGCAATTCTGCTGCTAGTAAAATTGGTAGAATACTTCCTGCGAAAGCAGCAAATTTTGGAAAGAATATAGCTTCAGCTAGATCTGCTGCTCAAGGAATGGGTGGAGTATCTAAAATAAAAAGTGTTGGTAAAAATGTTCCTGGATTAAAACAAGCACTTGCTGTTTGGGAATATGGTGATAGAAAATCGGCAGGACAAAGTAATCTACAAGCAACAGTTGGTGTTGGTGGAGGTTTAGCAGGTGCTGCAGCTGGTGCTGCAATAGGAACTATGCTATTCCCAGGTGTGGGAACTCTTGCTGGTCTTTTGATTGGTGCTGCATTCAGTGCTGCTGGCGGCTATGCTGGTGCCAAGATTGCTGATACAGTTACTGGTGTCCATGAAACTGGGACTTCTCTAACTAAAAAAGGAACAGGATTGCTACATGGTAAAGAATTAATTTTAGGATCTGGTGATAGAAAAGGAATTAAAAATGCTTTTGTGGATTCAATGGATAAAATGGGATCTCAATTGGTTTCTACTGCAGTTACTCTTGGTGAATCTGCTGGACAAGGAAGACAAATCAGATCAGAAGCAAAAAAACTCGGACTAGATTATAAAATTATTCCAATATCGCTGAAAACAGATATTGGCAAAAAAACACCAACTTCAAATGATAAATTAATATCATTATTTACAAATCCTTTTTTTGTTCTTAGAGAACAAGCGGAAGCAGCGGGTGATGGGGCACCACCAGGATTGCCAGAAGGGCAAAGATATAAATTAGGTGACAATGCTGGTGGAAGTGCTGAACTGAGAGCGGAAGTAGAAAAAGCAGCTGCAGAATTAGGAGTACCAGCACCAGATTTACTTGGTATTATTTTAGCGGAAAGCACGGGGGATCCATCTAGGACCAACAGATTTGGTTGCACAGGATTGATTCAATTTTGCCCAGATGATCGTGGCGGATCATATAAAACAATTGGCGGGGAAAAAGTTACACTTGCTTCGTTGAGAAGCATGAGTATTGCACAACAGATGGTATATGTTAAAAAATACCTAAAAGGAGCGGGAATAAAACCAGGCATGAGCGGATATGACATATATTCCGCTATTCATGCAGGTAAGATTGGAGGGAATGTTGTAGATGCAAATGGTGTAACTACAAGAGGATTCTATGATAGTAATGTAGCGCCTTTAATTCAAAAGGCACGACAAGAAAGTACAATTGTTGCCGATTTAGGTAATTTTTCTCCTCCAACTGGAGATGCTAGAATTGTAATTGCTGGTGGTCAAGGTATTGATGCAACTGGAGAATCAGGAATAGACTTTAGTGCAGCTGACTCTAAAAATAATTATGCTGTTTTCCCAGGAAAAGTTATTAGTAGTAAATATACAGGTGGTTTAAATCAGGGATACGGTTGGGATGTTGTTATTAGATCTGAAGATCCTAGTAACCCAGGAACCTATTTTGACGCCCTTTATGCCCACTTCCCAAACAAAGATTCTATAAAAGTAAAACCTGGGGACACGGTGACCGCTGGCACCCATTTGGGACCAGTTGGTTGGGACTATGCAAAGAATAAACCATTTCCAGAAGCAGGGAGGATGACTGGACCACACACAAGTTTGGACTTTTTCCCTGTTGGTGGACCATATGACAGAAATCATCCTTATCCAAATTGGAGAACTCTTGTTAGTGGATTAATAGCTGCTGCAGGACGAGGTGGATCAAATGTGCCAGTATCTACTCAACCAGGAAGCAATTCTCCAGCAACGCCTGGAGCTCCAGACCCAGCGACCACAGCAGCAGCGGCAGCAGCTGCCCAGTCAGCTCGTCAGCTAGCAATTACTAAACAATTAATGAAAAAAGGAATGATAGAATTTACTCATGATGGAAAGCAATTTTTCTTTAAAGTTCTTGGACCTGGAAAAATACAGGCATTTAAACCAAAAAATATGCTTGGATATCAAGAAGAAATAGATCTTAGTAAGAACAAAGCACTCCGCTTATCTATTAATGAAAAAATACAAACAATGTATGGAAGGCCATCATCTGGTCCTACTAGTAGAGGATATGGAAATGGAGGAACTGGGGGGGATGATAGTGGAGCAGTTACTTCCAAAACATCATTAATTCGTGGTGGCACTGGTGGTCCTGGTACTGTTAATAGAAATTACAATTTTACAGCAGAGCAAAGGGCATTGTTAAAAACTATATCATATGCTGAAGGAACAACTAAGAGTTATGGAGTAGTATATGGAGGAAACATAGTTCCAGAATTAGCACAAGGCAAGATGACCGTTAGAGAGGTATGGAATATGATGAAGACGGGTAGACTCAGAGGAAGAAATGCTGGGTATGATGTAAGCGGTGAATCTTATGCTACTGGAAGATATCAACTCATGCCAGATACATTATCAGATCTTGTTAAAGGAGGATATGTTAAATGGTCAGAAAAGATGACAAATCAACTACAAGATTATTTGGCGCTGAAAAGACTGGAAACATTTAGAGGTGTTTCTGGTCGTGATTTAAGGCAACAGGGATTGAGCAGAGGAATTATGAGTAAAATTGCACCAGAATTTGCTTCTTTCCCATATGCTCCTAAAGGGGGTGGAAGTTTTTATGATCAACCAGTAAAATCCGAAAAAACATTACAACAACAATATAATTCCGCACTTAAACAAATATTAGAAGAACAAAAGAGACAGGAAGAACTTAGAGAAAAATTAAGACTAAAAAAAGAAGCGCAAGAGAAAAATATCTTTAATCAAATTCAAAAAATTCTTCCTGGTGGATTGAAAGGACTTATTCCATCTCAGTTACTTTCTGATAGTTCTACTGCTGAAGAAATTGAAAATGGATCAATTGCGATACAATACATTATAATCACTACCGGTACTACCGCTGATACATCAGATAAAAATGGGGTTCAACCTTCATCTTCTTCTCCTGTTGATTCGGTCAATTTAAAAGAAGCAAGTCTAGCAATTCTAGCAACAGTATAAAATAATGGCAAACTATTCCGCTACTTTTTCTGGAGATTTTACCAGTTATATTGCTGGTAAGATCTTTGATGCTGCCAATATGGCAAAGGAGGAAAGAGAGCGAGCTATTGAAGAAGCGAAAAAATACGATGTAGATCCAAAACTTCGTCGTGGTGAATTTTTTGGTAGAGCATTACAGAGTCAATTTGGTGGAGACTTATACAACAGAACTTTAGGAATTTTTGATCCTAGAAAATCAAAACCAGAAACTGATAGAAAATCTTCTAGAGAAAATAGATATTCAGCACAGTTTAAATATCCTGATCGTTTTGCAAGGGGGCAGTCAGTTGTTGATCCATTGATTGGAACTCCTGCTCATGTCAGAAATTTACCAGAATATCAAAGGATAGCGAGTCCAGAGGAAAGAAAGTTTAAGTCAGAATCTAAGATGATTCAAACTGCCAGACCAGAGGACATGTTTGGTGGTAAAGACAAAACTATAAAAGTAAAAGATCAAAAACTCGGAGTATTTTTAGCTGCTGTTGCTGAGTCTATCAATGCCAGTATCACAAGTATTAATCAAAAACTTGATGAAACTCAATCTGGAGTTATTGAAGCAAAGGTGGGCATTGCTGGGACGATCAAGAAACTTGAATATAATGCAGATAGTCTAGAGCAAAGACTTGATGCAATTATTGCCACCTTGCGTGAGCAAATGCAGCAAGCCAAGAAACAGACCGACAAATCAGAGATTAAACAAAAATCTCAAGACATGAAGGAACAATCTGATATGTCTGGAACTCAGAGATATGTTGGTGTTAATGACAATCAGAACGATGTTAGACAATTAAATCTTTTAGAAGACAATAAAGATAGAGGAGCAGAACAATTATCTTTACCTATAGATGATAATCAAGATGGATTTGAAAGAGGGGGAATAGCAACAGGTCCAGACAGTGGATACTATGCCAAACTTCATGGTAATGAACAAATTATTCCTTTAGATAATAATTATACCCAAGGAGAACCTAGTGCGGTTGACGGAAAGGTACGTCCAAAACCAGAAGTGGCAATGCTACCAAAGTATGAAATGGGCACCTCTCCAGAAAAAGGTAATATTAAAACAATGGATGATATGTTCAATAAAGTCATTCCAGTAGTTATGAATGACAAGGATAGAAAAGAAGTAAAAGACGAGTCTGAAAAATTATATGCTGGAATGGAATTGATTCCAAAAGCAACTGGTATTGTAACATTAGGATTATTACAAAATTCTTTAGGAATGATGGGTCCGTTAGCAGGAGCAGTCGCTCCATTAATTAAAACTTTATCTTCTCCAATTGCATCTTCTTTTGGAGTTCCTAATACAGTTACTGATAAGGTTGTCAAGCAACAAGAAACAGAAACTGCGGAAAAAACTAGAAGAAAGGTAACTCAATCTACTCCAGCAATGTCTACACCAACATCTGGATCTCAAAGTCCATCTGGATCTGGATTCCAATGGTGGAATCCATTTTCTTGGTTTAGAGGAAATAATAACAATGGAAGAAGAACTACTGGTAGTGGAGGAGGAACTGGTGGTGGATTTGGTAGATTTGTAACTGGAATGGCAACACCAATTGAAAGAATGATTAATGCGGTGGCGCCAGTATCAAACCGCAGAACAACTGCTAAAGGACTTCGTGGTACTAATCTCAAAAGAATCATGCACGGAACTGGAGAAGGAGTTCCAAACTTAATTCGTAACAACGGATTTAGAGGACAAATGGGAATGTTAGGTGAGGGTGTTTATGGTAGTGTGAAGGGTTGGGTTGCTGACACTTACAGAGGTGCTGGTAAATTCAAAGGTGTTTTACCTGGCCAAGGTCCAAGATTAGATATGTTAGTTCCTCAAGGCGCAAGAACATTAAGAGGTGCTACCGTTGTTTCCCCACGTCAAGCAAATAGAGGATTAAGAATGGCTGAAGGTATATTGTCTGGTAAATATACAGGACCAAAAGCACAATCACTACTTCCATTATTGACACAGCAAACACCAACTATGCTGCAAGCCGCACAGCGTAGTGGAATGGGTCTTGCTAAATTATTCAGTAAATTTATAGGTGTTCTCAATTTACCTGTAGTTGGTGATGCTTTATTTCCAGAAGGAACAGCACAATATGATCAACTGACTGGTCCTAATGCATATTATAATGCTCCTGGTTATAAAGGTCCTAAACCATTTAATCCTCCACGACAAGTAAATAGCACCACGGCAAATTCAAATACATTAAATACAAATTCAAAAAATACTGCTATAGCAAGATTAAGGCATCAGCAAATTAAACTTGACCCCATCATACTAAATAATGTACAAAATGCTGGGCGCACATCACCGCCAGCAGCACCAATTAGAGCAATAGAAACTACTGGGGTTTCTCCAGTAGCCAAACTTTATCCGCCTATTTGACAATATATGGCAACAAATGACAATTTCCAAAAAAAACCATATGCTTCTAGCTTCACCCCAATTAGGATTTCTATTTGGAAAGTTGGAGAAGAGTCTGGTAAACCATATGCAAATCTGGCAAGTATTACTTCTATCTTCAAGTATTATGAGGATATGTTTGTACCAACATATAGCGGAGTAATAGTTGTAAAAGATAATCAAGAAAATCTGCCAGCAACAATGCCAATTCAAGGATTTGAAAAGGTTGAAATTGAAGTTGAAGATGTTTTAAAAGAAAGGTATACGTACACATTTCGTGTATGGACAATTGGCAACAGAAACATTAGTGAGAGAAGTCAATTTTATACTCTTGGATTAATATCCGAAGAAGCATTGCTTAATGAGGGAATTAGAGTTAATACAATTTTTGAGGGTAATATTGCAGAGCAAGTTCAAAAACTATTAAGTGATAAATTATTAGTTACTAACATTGATATTGAAAAATCTGCCAATAGTGTTAAAATATTACCAACAAAGAAAACACCATTTGCTTTGATTAGATCTTTACAACTTAAAACTATTCCGGGAAATGTTAGACCAGCGAGTAAAACAGCATCAATTAAAACTTCAAACTCTGCTAATATTAGTATCACATCTGATGTCGGTAATGGAGCAGAGAAAGCAACTGGAACTGCAGGATATTTATTTTTCCAAACTAGAAAGGGATATGTCTTTAAGTCAATTGATTTATTATCATCAACTGATACAAAATCTGGAGGCAAGGCAGTTGTTAACAAAAATCCTTTCGTATTGTCATATGGTAAAGACAATACAGAATCACTGAATAAAATACAAGAAATTATTTTTGATTCAGAAATTAATATGATGGAAAAATTAAGAGAGGGTGTATTTTCTTCCATTGTTTGTTATTTCAACATAAATACTGGAAAGTATACTGAATACGTTTATTCTCTTAATGATGTTTGGAAAAATATGGTTCACTTAGGAAGTCAAATAAATTTACCATCCGCTCAAGCTGCACTATCTGAATATCCATCTAGAGTAATGTCAACTATTATTAGTCATGAAACTTGGTATAATGGCACCAGCATTGCATCGAATGAGTCTGAAGATTCTGGAGAAAGTACAAATGATAATCAATATCCAGATTGGCAAAAGCAATATCTATCACAAGGTATTTCTAGAGTAGGAGTTATGTTTAACCAACAACTTATTATTTCTTTGACAGGTCATTTAGAATTATGCGCTGGTGATAAAATTGAAATTAGAATACCAAATCAAACAGATGATGAAAGCAGAAAAAAAGAAGTATGGGACCCAGAACATAGTGGAACTTATTTGATTCAAAAATTGAATCATCAATTTGATATTCAAAATAAACAGGTATATACTGTGCTTGATTTAATGAGAGATTCGTGCGGGATTATTAACAAAGAAAGTAAAGTTGGACAGTAAGGAGATTAAAATGGAAAGTATTGAAAGTCATATTGAAAAAGATAGAGACGAATTAAGTGATCCAACTATTTCGTCACAACGTCGTCGTCATGTTGAATGTGAATTAGAACAACTTGAAATATATCATGCAAATCATCCTGATGATCATCATGATCCCACACCATTAGAACTTTTTTGTGACTCTAATCCCAGCGCGTCGGAGTGCAAGATTTATGAGGATTAATGTATGGATGCATTGAGTAGTTTATATCCAAAACACCAAATTGGATCTGATGGATTTCAGTGGTGGATTGGACAAATTGAATCGAAGAAAAAAGATGATCCAAAAAGATCTGGTCGCTATAAAGTCAGAATTGTTGGGGTACATCCAAAAACGTGTGACTTTGTAAATTCAGTGGATTTGCCTTGGGCAATTTGTATGATGCCAGTTACCAATCCTCATATTGCAGGAGGTGTAGCTTCAGTTAGTGATCAACTTGAACCAGGCGTTTGGGTTATTGGATTTTTTCTGGATGTTGACAAGCAACAACCAGTCATTATGGGATCTATCGGACGAGTTGCTGCAGCAACAGCAAAAGAACTGGAATCTGATCCAACACCAGGAGAAAGTGGGTGTAAATCTTTTACGACATTTTTAAGTCCAAATACAAAAAATGCCGATCAAACTCCAGGCACGGATCCGGGCAACGGCAGCAACACCGGAGCAGGGCACGCACCAACAGGCGGCACTGCATCTGCAGGGGCAGTCGGCAAGGGCGAGGTCAAGATTGAGAACGATGTAACTAATTTTATTAAAGCAAAAGAAGGGCAAAATAGTAATACAAACCCAGCTGGAATAAACTGGTGTGTTGAAGTAGCTGATACTTGTGGAAAAGAAAAAGATCTACCAGGAACATTTACACGTCTTCTTGGCGAGATGTTACACGAAACGCAAAGAAATGGTGGAAAACTTGGAACTTATCTTGTTGGAGAACTTTCTGGTGAATTAAATGATACTGTTACGATAGCGCGGGGGTATATTGATAAAGGAATTCGTGTAGTAAGAACTCTTGTAGCATCTATTAAGGGGTTTATTCTTGAAAAGATAAAGGCGGGTATTAAGGATCTTACTAATTTCTTATTGGGGGTAACACCAACTGGAAATAGTTTGTCTCCAGTAACAAAGTTCTTTAATGATATTTTAGCAGCAGTTGGATGCCAAATGGCAGATCTTGGTGATAGACTAGCAGCATTCATTCAAGACTTGTTGTTTGGTTATTTGTTTGAAATTTATAAAGCAGCAGCGTGTCAAATTGACGCTTTAGTAGAAGGAATTTTGAATAAAATTCAAAGCGAATTAGATAAAATTTTAAATCAAATTCTTGGACCAATTCAAGCTATTCTTGGTAGTATTGCATCCGCAATTGATATTATTGGAGATGTCCTAGCATATGTAATGGATATTCTTGGCATTTCGTGCAGTGGACCACCAAAACAATGCTCAAAGACAACTACTGTATGTACTAACTGTGCAACAGAAAAAAAAGAAGATTTCCTTGACGACTTACTTGATAAAATTACTGATGAACTTTTCCCAGTTACTGGAGAAGATTGGTCACAATATACATGTGATGACGCATACACAGGAACTACTTTACCAAATACAAACACAACTTTTGTGGGAGGAATTCAACCATTTCCTTCTGACCCAGTGATTACCTATTCTATTAATGATGTTGTAGTACAAGAAGGAAGTGTAGCAAAGTTTGTTGTTACTAGAAGTGGATATGTTGATATTATTTCTAGTGTAGAGTATGTAACTTCTGATGGAACTGCTAAAGAAGATGTGGATTATCGAAAAGCTGATGGTATTCTTGGATTTGTTGCTGGGGAAACATCCAAAACAATTGATATTCAAACATTTGCTGATCTGGAAAAAGAATCCCCAGAAACCTTTTATGTCACTATTTTTAAAGATACACCACAGGGGTTTACAGTTTCCGCAGAGAAAAATATTGGTAAGTGTATTATAAAAGATTCTTCATCTCCATCTAATGTTACTGGTGATAGAGATGGCGGTGATGATATTAAAAATCAACCATTTATACCCCCCAATACATTCAATCCAAATAGTCCATTAAATACAAATCCCTCCCCACCAATTTCAGATGTTTCTGATGGAATTTCTGGAACAGAGCGTGATCCATCTAAAAAAATACCAAGTTATCTTGTTGAAGCAGATAAAATTTTTGTAAAAGAAGGAGAGTTTGTTAAATTTACAATCAAAACACAAAATGTACCTGATGGAACAACACTTTTATATAACATTTTTGGTGAAAATATTACGGCAGACGATATATTAGCAAAATCTTTAGCTGGATCATTTACTATCACAAATAATATGGCGCAAGTTACCGTTGGAATTGCACCAGACGCTGATATTGAATTTGATGAAATATTAATATTTGGTATTCCAGGGACAGGAGCGAAAGATAGTGTTATAATCTTAGGAGAAATTGATTCTTTAAGTTTTGAAGATAAATTGAAAACATTAGATAGTTCGTCAAATATTAAACCTAAACCAAACAATGGTATTCCTAATAAACCAATCGTTGGTGAACCAATTACTGATCCCGGTGGTGGAATTATTGAGTTGCCAATTATAGACAAAGGAGATCCATATACAATTCCACCATTTGTTATTATTACAGGAAATGGGACTGCTGCAGCGGCTATTGCTTTACTTGATGAATCTGGATTTTTATCTGAAATCAGAATTACAAATCCAGGAAGAAAATATAAATTAAATCCTCCAACTAAAGCAGTAAAAGAATGTATCATAGATTCTTTTACGCTGTTGAATACTGGAAGAAATTACACGAGTCCGCCAACAGTTTATGTTGACGGAGATTCAAGTATTGCTGAAGCACAAATTAATGAAAAGGGATTACTTATTAGTGTTAGAATTAAAAATAGAGAATTAACTTTTGATAGATATCCAGAAGTATTAATTATTGGTGGAGGGGGATATGGCGGTAAAGCAATACCTTCATTTAGTTGCCTAAGTCCAGACGAAAGAGTTACAGTTGGATCTGCTAAGATTGGTACTGGAAAATATATTGATTGCCCATAAGGAGTTTTGTAGATGTCTAATAAATTTGATCAAGAAGTACTGCGTAACATTACTCCATCTGGCGCAAAACCTTATCCAAGAGATAGTAATCCGCCATATCCACCAGATTCTTTACCGACGAAACCAGATGAAACTCAAGAAGAAAAAATTGAGAGAGAGATAACGGTCCATATTAATGGTAAAACTCTCCAAATCGTTGAAGTTGATGGAGATATACACTTTGCTGATAAGGATGATGGGCATGGTCTCTCCGTAACAAAGCAGGGAGATGTAATTATTGTCTCGGGTGCGGGCGGTAACGGAAAGGCTTGCGGCGCCAGATTTATGGTCAATGCCAAAGGCGGGCACATGTATAAAGGTGGTCCAATAGTTACAGAAGCTGTTGCGACTGAGGGCGGCGCTAGCGGCACCGATTCAACTCAAGAAAAACAAAACTCAAGCACTGGCGAAACCACAACAACAAACGCAGGAACAAATGGTGTTGCTTGTTCTGCCACGTATTATGGTGATCATACTGAAGAATGTCATGGAAATGTTCATATTAGAGGAAGAAATATTACACTTGACGCTGTTGACAGCCTAACATTGATAGGGGGAACGCAGATTAACATACAAGGTGGACCAAGCGGCGGTGGTAATATAACATTAACAAGTGGTCAAATTAAAATTGATACCGCCACATATACTGAAAAGATCTCAGCAAATAAAATCATTGAGGGAACACCAGAAACAACTATTTACGGTATAGATCCACGTACAAATACCTCAACTATTGGATGGTATAATGTAAACTCAAACATCACTGGAGATTATAAATTGGCAGTGGGTGGATGTATGGAGGTCACGGTAGCAGGTGCTCCACCTCCAGTTCCGACTAATGCTTTAATTAAGAATAGAACTGTTGGTTATTCGCTAACAGTTACTGCTGGAAGTATGAATTTAACAACAATTGCTGGAAGTGCGTTGATTGCAATTGGTGGTCTTGCATTTCCAGATAAAGATTCCATAAAACCAGGATCTCTAGATATTCAAGCTTTAACAAGTCTTGGAATTTCTGCTGGTAAAGACTTGCCAAAATTATCAATAGCTCCTAGCGCAGGAGATGTCAATATCAGAGCTTTAACAAAAGTTGATGTTAATGCAACAACAGATATCAATATTGCGGCGGTAAAAGAGATCAGCATAAAATCTACTACTAAAGATATTAGTATTTTAGCTACTGCAGGCAAAATCTATCTTAACTAAAAATCTTGACACAATTTCAAAAGTATATTATACTGAATGAGATCTTTAATAGGAAGTGTGGCAGAGCGGCTTAATGCAGCGGTTTGCTAAACCGCCGATGTCTTTATGGGCATCCGTTGGTTCAAATCCAACCACTTCCGTTGGTTAAATCTTAGCCAAATCTTAGTTGACATAATCATAGTAATATGTTACAATAAATACATTCAAGTGATGAGACCTCAATTACTCGTTGACTCACTGAACACGGAGTTTGTCGAAACTCCTTCCATCCGCAGGTATTACTCTGCGAGAAACTTAGAGGTACACTTATGTTTAAATCCGCAATCGCAGCTGTTGCAGCTGCTCCTTTCCTTGCCACCGCTGCGTTCGCTGGCCCTTATGTAAATGTAGAAGCTAATGCTGGTCTTTCTGGCGCTAACTACACTGGCACAGTCACCGAAGCACATGTTGGTTATGATTTTGCTCTGAGCGATACCGTTAGTGGTTATGCTCAAGTTGGTCCTGCTCTGCTCACTCCCGATGGTGGTAGTGCAACGACTAAGGTGTCTGGTAAGGTTGGTGCTACCGTTGCTGCTGCAGAGCGTGTTAGCGTCTATGGTGAATACTACTTCCTGACTGGTGATAAACTGACCAGTAATGTGAAAGCAGGTGTGAAGTATTCCTTCTGATAACCTATTCATAAGATGAGTGAAACCACCCTTCGGGGTGGTTTTTGAGTTAACATATATTTTGAGGGGCTTGACGCCCCTCTTTTTTTA
>Ga0194130_10003107_pt1 | contig 22770 bp, 22 predicted proteins | sample TA2KigsurfametaG_FD_160084 | JGI IMG/M metagenome (GOLD analysis project Ga0194130, IMG submission 160084) | Freshwater microbial communities from Lake Tanganyika, Tanzania - TA2015050 Kigoma 12 surface | ecosystem: Environmental > Aquatic > Freshwater > Lake | place: Tanzania: Lake Tanganyika... | reverse complement strand
GATATTCCCAAAATGTCAGTTTCATCTCTTTTTGTGACATTCCGCAGTGTTTTGCTGCTGTTGGTAAATTCCACTTTACAGTAAAAAGTGCCTCATTTGCCTCTTGAACGTTTTGTGGTGTAGTTTTAACGGGTTCTTCTTTGAGACTTTTGTAGGAAATTTTATACAAATTCATATTTTATAAAAAAGTATCGTGTGAGAAAATTTACCGGGATTTTTTTGCCCCAAAAATGAAACTCAAAGTGGATTTGCGTAGGTAAGAGTTCTTTCATCCACGGTGTTGCGAACAAACTCCAACACGCTCATAAATTCTTCGATTGTATCACAGGTTACTTCCTTCGTGTCGCCTTCATTCGAATACAGATACACTGTTTTCTTTAGAGGGTCAACCACGCAGCTTGTCAGATACTCATCTTGCATCGGTTCGTTTGCTGATTACTTAGGTAGTATAGAACATTCAAAGTGCCTTGTCAAGCACCTGTCCAAAAATAAGGTAGTAGCAATCCACCGGCAGTCCATTTGTCTGTAAATGAACTTCAAGTCCTTGAGTTCTCTTGACAATAATATTTTGATTTGCTCCAATTGGAGTGAGATGTACGGAAAGACTGGTTAAATCCACAAACTCTTCCCATTCATCAGGAAGTTTAATGAAAGGTTTTTTTGCCCTACCTCTGAAAAAAACACAATTCTCCGGTGTGCCTGGATATGAGTATTCTAACTCTTGATTTTCTAATTTAATTTTCATAATTTTATCCGTTAATCAAATCTTTATTTGTTGAATCGTTAATTGTTGAAGAAAATGAATTGTATTTAACTCTATTTTCTTTAGCTTTCCCTATTTGCATTCTAAATGCCCATATTCTTGAATTAATTTCAGATACATCTTCCTTTAGTGCATTGGACAAATTAAGTGTTGAAGCAAAAGTTGAGAATCCAGAGGAAAATTGAGATTCTTTATTATTTCTAACTGTAATTGCATTAGTAAGTGCATTTTCTTGTGCAGTACAAGCTATTGAAATGGGTTCATTTACTATTGGAGAGAATAAAACTCCAAAATTTTCAGTTGTAGTGACAGTTTCTCCTTCAACAGCATAATGATCGAATAAACCACTATTATTGTAAACTGCAGGTCTAGATGAAAATCCAACCCTATAGTGAGTAATTCCCGCTCCAACTATTGGTGGAGTCACTATTTGCCCAGGTCTAAGATCGTTTGGATTTTGAAATCCATTTAAAAAATGATTCCACTGCACCGAAACATTTGGATCTCCATTATTTACATAAGCAATAGATATTCCTGCTCCAATAGTATTACTGCTCATCATATTCACTGTTTGTGGTGTATACGGAGAAGATGCAAATTCTAACGAAAAATCATCTGGAATATTATCCGGATCTATAAGAATGGTGAAAGTAACATATGTATTATCATCCTCTGGATTTTTAGCGGACAAAACTGCAGAATCTTCCAAATATAGAACATTAATAGTACTAGAATTTGTTGTTACACCGGAACTTGGTATAGTTGACAAATTCCTAGTTGTCGTTCCAATTGCAACAATCGTATTCACATTACTGGGAAACATTAATGATTTAGATGATTGTACAATTTGCCCAACTTCTAATCCTGAAATTCCTCCTGCGTCAATTGGCGCCATTATATACAAAGCAGTAGAACCGGCACCGATAGTTCCAATACCAGAACCTATGTATGTGCTTAATAAGTCCTCCATGTATGGTTCATTGTAAACTTTCAATCCGTGCAGATTATCAGTTTCATATCCATGCTTACTTGGTATTGGAGCACCAGTAGTCGTTCCTACACCAACTGCAACTGGTAATGTGTGAGTCGTTGAATAACCAACATAATTAATGTTTATACACTGATATGAGTATTCATTCACATATCCACCAGGACCAGGAGCAGCAATAGGGGTAACACCAGTTTGAACCCAAAATAAATCTGTTCTACAACCTACATTGATTCTTTCTTGATATGCAGATGTGACAGCAACTAAAGTATTATTAACATCTTCTATACTTCTATAAAGACTTGTATCTACATTTTTTAAAGCTGCATAATAAGGTTCTCTTGCATCATCAAGTATAACGATGTTTTGTTTTGCAAATTTAATTACATCTTCTTGTTGTTGAATTTTAGTATTAACAACCTTAGTTATATCAAAAACTCTATCCGTATTCATAATTAGATTCAATAATTATATACTTTATTTATTTTTGATTATGGTGCTCATATATTCAGAATTATCTCCTGGATAATCTTCATAATTACCTTCATACTCTACAATATTTTTCTCAACGTCAATTCTCTCAGCCTGAATTAAATAACTGCAATTAATTATTCCACCGGAATTATTTTTTACAATAATTTTTTTACCCCATTCTATTTTTTCTACAAATAATTCTTGATAAGCGCCAATTGGAGTTAAATTTATCGTAATTGTTTCTGGATTTACCAGTCCATTCCAATATGATGGCAATTCAATTATATTTGAGTCTACCAATTTTCCCCTAATATAAACATCAGCGGTTGGACCTTCAATACAAACATGTCTTAATCTCCACCCTTTTTTATTTGGATGTTCTATATCAAAATCCTTTTTTCTAAGTACTTGCGCGTACGTTGCATTAAGACTAGTTACGTTTACACTACCAATTTTACTTGAGAAATCGGGAAACTCTTTTGGCGCAACACCAAAACTAGGAGCGCCATTAAATGCTACTCCAAATTTAAAGTCGGCAGATAAACTAGTTTTTGCTCCACTAAAAACTTTGGCGCCAATATCAGATGAGGCACCGATTTCACTTCTAGCTGGAGCAATTAAGTTATAAGCAATAGTAAGAAGTTCAATTGCAGCAGATTGAACTGTAAATGGTTGTATACCACAAAAACATGTAACACCAACAGGTCCTGTTGGATCGCCAAGCATGACATCAATTGGAGTACCAACTGGAAGATGTGATGCTCTAGAGGTTACTTTAAAAATTGACGGAGCTGCGGCAGCTAATGGATTATCTTTTATAAGAGGTCTTCCAACCATCAATGCTGCTTCGGGAACGTTTGGAATTGGAAAACTTAATGGACTTCCAATTAAAACTGCGCCATTAAAAGAACCAGTTCCAGGAACTGCAGTGGGTCCAAATCCAAAACAAAGTGGAGGAACAGTTGGAGATCCTGCTGGAGTGAAATTTACTTGTAATTGTTTTCCTACGTGTACGTCTGATACTTCCATACTTATCTAATACTCTCGATTAATTTTCTAATTCCCTCTAAAGTTTGTTTGATGGAATTTGAACCACTACCCAGTGGACTTGTAATTGGAGAAACATCGGGAGTTTCCACAACTTTAAAATTACCACAGGTTATTTTATACTCACCGGGAACACTAATGCTTACATCTCTCTCTCCACCAAACGCTAAAGAATCTGCGGCATCCAATTGAATTCTTGGGGAACTAAGATCGATGGCAGCGTTAGATCTAATATTTACCCATCCAGTATCAGTTCCATTTCCGGTAGATTCAATATCGATATCTTTAGCAATCAAACGAATTCTCCCACTAGGAGCTTGTAAAATCAAGTCACCATTTTTTGCATAAAAATAACCAGCAACATTATCTACTGCTTCTTCCCCACAATAAACCTGATAAGTTGCTGGAGCGACATTTAAAATAGATCCATCCAATTTACCATCTTGAACCAGTCCAATATATTGACGATTTTTAAATCTAGATGGAAAAATACGACTAATCAAGACAGACATCTTGACGTTATTTTTCATCACATCACCAAAACAAACTTCTCCTTCGGTGGTTCCAAAATAATTAAAACTTTTACATTGAGTTTCACCTGTATTTGGATTACTATATGTCATTTGTTAATTTAAAGATATAAATGAGTTGATAAAAATAAATTTTTTCCTCACTAATTTTGTTTGTCAAGATGTCTTTATGACAAAAGAATGTGAGTGATTTTTTCTATTTATCACTAATATCCATAATAGGGAGGTGGAGAGGGTGGTGGTGATGGAGGGGTCGGTGATGGAGATGGTGCTGGTGAAGGGGATGGTGTTGGTGCTGGTGAAGGGGATGGTGTTGGTGTTGGTGAAGGAGATGGAGTTGGAGTTGGCGAAGGAGATGGAGTTGGAGTTGGCGAAGGAGATGGAGTTGGAGTTGTTGGAGTTGTTGTTTGAGTTGTTGTTGGAGTTGAAGTTATTGTTGAAGTTGTTACCCTTGCCGAAGTCGAAGGACTCGCGGCTGCTGTTGATCCTGTAGTGGTTGAAGTTGTATCGGCACGAGTAGTGACAATAGACTTTGGAGTTGGTAATGCTTTAATTTCTCGACGAGGAGTGCCTACACAATCAATAACTTTGAGTGGAACAGTTCCAGCTGGAACATCATCTTCAAATTCTTTTCTAAATCTAAGAATGGGTTTGAGTCTTGCGTTGTATCCTGTTTTAGTATTCATTCTAATCTCAGGAACACATGCAAAGTTCGTTCCAGATTGAATAACTCTCATTTTGATAATTGATCCGTTCTGATCAACATCAAACTCAAGTTTCGTTGCCGCATCTGGATTTCCAACGCAATCTAGAAGAGTCGCAGTATCCTCAGGTTTGTATCCAAATCCACCTTGTTCAATATAGATATCTTTAATGATAGGAATTACACCATAATCGTCCTTTGGAGGATTTTCTGGTGGACAACCTGGTGCAGTAATCGTTACATAAAACTCAGGTATTCTTCCCCAACTTGGATCATTTAATTTTCTCCGCATATCATCCGCAATAATTCCAGTATAGAAATTTTCCAAATAGTAACGAATATCCTGATCAGTAAATCCAAGGGAAACTGCATATGGATAGTCATTCTCATAATCAAATACTCCAGCACCTCCGTTACCAGTGAGATACTTGGGTAAAGGACCAAAGTTTGGATCACCTAGTACAACTTGCATCAAAGGTCCAACTCTCTTGCCCAATATCTTTGAGTAGAAACCTTCAATGTAAAATCTAATGTCTTGATCTGTAAATCCAAGTTCCTTCGCATATGGATAATCATTATAGAATCCAAATTGATCTGGACGATATATTCCAGTGATTACCCCTTGTTCTACCAAAACTCTTTCTCTTTCAAATGCCTCAATTGCTTCTGTCGTTTTCATCAATTCATCAACTCGTCTTTTATGATCTGGAGGAATTGGTGGAGTGTTCTCTAGACTCGATCCTCTAAGATCGTCAAAACCAACCATACTTTTTATATTCGGAAGTTGAGATTTTATTCCTCCTCTACCATCATCAAATCCAATCATGCTTTTTAAGCAAGTCAATGTTCCAACTACATTACATCCTGGTAATTTTGCTGCGGTAAAATCGCAGTCAATATAAACTTCTCCCTTACCAGGAAGTTGTATCATGTCTCCAAATAATAATTTAATAAGTTGTCCCTCACTATATACAGGATCCCAATTTCCATTCGCTCTTCTCACAATAGTTTGACAACGACCTGCCCAAGTTCTATTCATTCCTCCTTTAGAACCGTCTGGAGCTGGAAGATATCCATATCCAGTTTTAATCATCACAACATCAGTAATACCCGTTACTATTGCTGTTGTTCCGATGCCAGTTGTTCCAGGGAGCGTTGTTGTTCTGATACCAGTTGTTCCAGAGAGCGTTGTTGTTCCAGGGAGCGTTGTTGTTCCGATACCAGTTGTTCCAGGGAGCGTTGTTGTTCCAGGGAGCGTTGTTGTTCCGATGCCAGTTGTTCCATCAGATGCTGTTATTATACCAACCACATCTCCTAAAATAGGAATTCCATATGCCCCAACACCATTTCCACAATTATCTTCAAACGCAATGACAGGAGCTGAAGTATAGTTTCCTGGTGTAATAATGTCTACTCCAATGATATCACCTGCCGCATTGAGAACTGCATTTCCAGTTCCACCAGAACCTTTACCTCCCCAAAAAACAACATTAGGTGCCCCACATGCTTCGGGACCAAATCCTAAACATCCAGCCGCACCAACGATAGCACCATCCACATCAACATTAAAATTAAAATTGCTCAAATTCTCTGGTATGTTGACTACTCCAACCGCACTATCAACAACGCTTCTAGCTGCATTGAACACCCTATTGAAATCTATAGATGGTATGGGTGGTGGAGCTCCTTCCAAAAAGTTCCATTCCTTAGGAATTGGACATACATTCTCAACTTTACATTCTAAGAAATCTAAAATTGAAATTACAAAATCTAAGGTTTCACTTGTAAAAGAAATAATAGAACCAAGAAGACTTGATATTGGACCTAAAATACCATTAATTGCAGAGGTTAATTGAGAAACAATTTGTCCGATTAAGTTGCCAAGTAAGTTTTCTAAAACACACTGAGCAGTATTAACAACTCTATCAATAATTGCATTCAAAATTTGTCTGATAATATTTTCAAGATTCTGTAATAGTTTTACAAAAAGACAGGAGATAGTATTCAATGATTCCTTTGTGACTTCATTGATTAAATATCTGGAACTTAAAGGAGCATTGCCAGTTAAATCTCTAATCCCCGCATTGACTTTTCTATTGATATATTTTCTTAATTCTTGAATTAACCATGCCGTGAGATTTGATAACTTGGCAGAGGCATCATTAACTTTAGACTGAACATCATTTATAAAATTTTGACTAGTTGTTAAAAAACTATCATCACCTAATAATCCTGTTCTTAAATTTTCAACATCTTTGATTAAGTTTGAAATTTCTTTATTAATAGCTTCAGTATTAACTTTCTTACAACCCTGACCTAATATAATAGTTTCATTTGTTACATTTTGCTGCTCACCAGCTTTATTAGGAACAGTTAGATTAAGTTCTCCTCCACGAGCTCTACCGTTTCCCTTTGGGTTTTGTGCGGTTGTTGAAATCTCATAATGAAGTGACCCTGGAACTATACCAGTTCTAGGTTTACAAACATTCTCAGAGTCATCATTGGAGAGATTAGGTAATGTATTTGCACGAACCTCATCAATGTAGTAATCTCCAGTGTCAGGATTTTGAAAAACTGTAACGTATGTATTTTTAGGATAAACTGTTATTCCAACTGACTCTCTTCTAAGACCAGATGTAGTTAATTTACCATATGCCCATGGCAAATCAGTGATAGGAGTTGTAGAATCATGCATTGAGCATATTCTAATTTTATATCTTCTTAAAATAATATCTGTAGATAATCCTGCTACGGTATATTTTCGATCAGGAATACCAGACAAATACCCATCTTCATCTGCAATCTGAGCAATTTGTGGTTTAAAAGTTGGATTAGAGTTTAAGATGTACTCAAAAAGTTGTTGATTACTTTGTTCTCCTGCATTGCCAGTGTATTGGTTCATCCCTCACTTAATCCTCATAAACTCTACATTCAGATGCATCTGGATGATCATCGCAATATAATTCTAATGCATTTGGATCATGATCTTCATCAGGATGATTTGCTTGATACTTCTCTAAAGAATCTAATTCACTCTCAAGATGACGGCGACGCTGAGAGTTTGTGCTGGGGTTATCCAATTCGTCACGATCATCATTAATGTGTTGTTGAAGTGTTCTGTCCATGATTGTTTATTTACCGTAAGAATCTCTCACCAAATGAAGACCTGTAAAAGTTTTTGATCTGGTCCCAAAATGGCAAAGATCTGATATCATATATATGCCACTACTGATAGGACTCTGTCTAACTGTTCTTGTTGTAGATGGTTGAGGAAAATCACAATGAACTAAATCTCCAGCGTGTAAACTAAAATCGGCAGAAATAATAATATCTACAGACATATTAAATTTCTGACGATAATTTTGTTTGGATTGTTGTAAAATTTCTTCTACACTAAAATTCTCTTGTGTTTTCTTTTCATTTTGCTGCTCGTATGAATCTCCAGGAATTACAAGTTGTCCTTTGGCTGCTTGAGTAACAATCCTAACTGTTGTTTGACCTTCGTAGTCAGAGTTCACAACAGGTAAAGTTTTCGCAGCAATGATGCCATTTCCTTTTTCTTTCGCAGTGAACGGTGCTGCTTTTGTGTATGTTTGAGTTACTGGATCAAAAAATTCGATAACTGTTCCAAATGCTCCAGAATAGAATTGCTGAACCCCTTGAGTTGTTCTATTCGCTTTATGATAAAGAATCTTATCATCATATCCTGGAGGAAGAGTTTGATTATCAACTCTGTGATTTAAAATATATTTTTTAATTTTTTTTCCAGTTTTATCAAAAAGTTTATCAAGAGACTTAAAATGATATCCCTCTGAGGTTTGCCAAAATAGATATCCTGCCATATTTCCTTTTGCATTTTGAATATCTGGTATTCCTAATTTCTGAATATAAAGAAGCATCTCAAATGGAAATCTATCCTTTCCAGATTCACTTAATGTGTTTAATGTATTATCTACAAAAATTTTTCTATTCGATCTTAAAGTTTGCTGGATGATTGTTTTTGCGATATCAGATATTTTACCACTATAATTGGTTCTACATCTGCGTTCTAATAGAGTATTATCATATACTTCTTTTGAAACCACTGATAATATGAACGATGTACTCTTAAATGATTCTGTAATTAGACTTGTGGTATCTACTCTCAAGTCAGAATCTTTATCTAATTTAATTTTATTTCCATTTCCATCCTCAATATTAAACAATATCTTTTCTGTTCCTTGACACTTAATTGAATTTAATACACTTATAGTTCCTGATGATTCTCCATCTGCAGCAGAGGCATTACCAGTATCAACGATTGCAGCGGTGATTGTCACAAAGGGAGTAAAAACACTCTCACGATATTCGATTCTAGGAGTTCCCGAACGAAGATCTATGGACTTTCCATCTTGATTAGAGATAATTTCAAATCGATTAAACTGTAGTGACTCTTTTGAACCTATCATTTATCTTTTATTAGTATTTACACAACAACAGTTGTCTTTTCTACAATTAATATATCTTGAAATATCGTGCTATATGTAGGATTTTGTTGAACAGATGCAAGTATACTACTAGTAGATGAAGGAGTTGATACTATTGATGCTGATGTTGGTGCTAGTGAAGATTGTAATTGGGGTGGTTTTGGTGCTACTGATTTCAAATAATTAGTCGGATCTATGGCAGTCCCGGTTGCACTACCCATACGTCTTTCTAAGTGTAAGTGTGTTCTACTACCAGGACCTGGATAACGAGGATCTTTCCATAGTTTTACTAGTGCTATTACCTGCCCCTTCTTAACTTTATCACCGATCTTTACTTTACTAATAACATGTCCATATACCATTACATTTCCATCGGCATGTTGAACAACAACTCCATCGCCATGTGTGCCAAAATTTGGATAGATATCAACTACCTTACCATCTTCTAATGCAGTAACCTTAGAATTTGGATCAACACCAATATCAATTCCCTGATGATTCGTAGAAGCTCCAGGAATACCAGTATTTCTAAATCCAAATCCACTTGTTAGTTGAGGATTTCCCTCTGGTAATACAGCTTTGAATTGAGCACTAGTTAATCTACTTGGTGGTGCTGATTGTGGTTGAACTACTACTTGTTGACTTCTACTACCAATGTTGGGGTTTCTGCCAGTTATCTCTGCGATGAATCGTCTATTTTTCGTTTCATGAGGATTATCTGGGGTATAAGAATTACCTTTGACAGGTTTACTATGAGCACCTCTTTCAAATTTATTATAAAAAATACTCGCTGCCTCTTCTGGACTTGATGCAGACTTTAATTCTGCACCAATTCCATGATTATTAATATCAATAGCAATATATTGTGCCTGAGCATTTCTATTGTAAGGATCTAACCCTTTACTTTGAGCCCATTTTTCAAATTTAGGCCAACGATCATTTCTACTCCACTGAACCATTCCCTCATGAGTAGAATTTTCTGGAGTTGCGGTTCTATATCCACTCTCTCTTCTAATATTAGCAACAATACCAATAGCAGCGTTCTTACCATAAATTGCGGTAAAATATTCTAAAAGATCTGCCTCTATTTGTGCATTGGATCCCCCACGAAGTCTAGCACCAGGAACATTTCCATCAGGACCAGTGGGTCCAGTGGCGCCGCCTGGAGGACCTCCCTCTAAATTTAATTCTTGATTTAAATTACGTAAGACTTTTGCAGCAGAACTTTCAAGTGCGATTGAAAAAGCATTAGAAATATACTTACCAATCTTTTCACCGATACTCATCCCACCTCCAATTTCTCTAGAGGGAACTACACCACCATTTGCCATGCCAATAGTTTTCGTTATACTATTAAATGAGGAATTAAGTTCTGCATCAACTGCCGCTGTAACCACTGAACCAAACATATCTCCTAAGGCACGTGCAAGTTTTTTATCTGGTTTTTGTCCAAGTGCCATGTCAATACCAGCACCAAGCATACCACCAGTAACCCCATACATGGAGTTCATTTTCTTTAAGTCCGCAGAACTCTTTGTGAGTGCTCTTAATGCACTTCTTTGTTCTGGTTCATCTTTACCATATAATTCTTCAATTTTTAGTTTACCACCAATGTCTTTTCCTGGTTGCGTCTTTGGTGGTGTATAAGTTTTACGACGTGGAGCTTGTTGTGTTTTAATTCTTCTTGATGAAGCAACAGTAGATTGTCCAGAGGTTACTTGTCCTCCTTGTGCTTTTGCTGGTGTTGGTTCTGGTTTAACTCCAGCAAAAGCATCATATAAAGATTTTCCAATAATGTCTCCTAAGAATCCACCAGCAAATAAACCAACACCAGCACCAAGTCCAAATGTAGTTCCTCCAGCAAGAGCAAGTCCAATACCTTGTCCAACAGCACTTCCGACTGCACCTGCAGCTGCTCTGGATGGTTTCTCACGAAAAACAACAGTATCGATAATAAAACCAATCAAAGCACCAATGATTGGTACTTTTGCGATACCAAATCTTGCAGCACCTTTAGCAACTTGAGTTGCTGTTGTTTGTGTAGTTTTTCTTGCTGCAACCGATTGCTCAAATGATAAACCCCTCCTTGTTTGTTCTAATCCAAATCCACCTGCTCTAGCTTGACCAGATGCCCTATACCTACCAGGATCTGTAAATCCAGCGCCAGGTCTAATTCCTTTACCAGAAGCAAGTCCAGACGCATATCCAGCCGCATATCCAGCAGCAAAATCACCGCCGCGCCGACCTGCCCCTGCCCCACCCTTAGGTCCCCTAGGTGCAGTGCTAGCAATCAACATTGCAGCAGCGATGGCACCATTTAAAAGAAGATTTAATTGAGTAGAAAACTCAGTAAATGTTTTTTCCGCATCCTTCCCGCCAATGTTTTTAATGGTTTTGCTAACATTATCATATGCTTGATAACCAAAATCGATAAAATTGATAACACCATTGATCGCATTTTTTGCAAATGAATCAATAAATTTAGTAACTGGTTCTATATATTTTCCAAACTCTACCAGTTTTGGTAGATATTCACTATACTTATTAAACAAAAATCCAACAAAAGTGAAAAAAAGGAAACGTTTAATAGTATCAAGAATACTTCTTCCAGGTAAAGATACTTTTGGTAAATTATTAAAATCTGCTTTTCCACTTGGTTTAGTTTCTAATTTTTTTTCTCTTTCATCTCTTCTCTGTCTTTGCTTTTCCTTTGTTTTACGATTATCCTCACTCTGTTTAATTAAATATGTGTTATTAATTATGTCTTTAATTTTTAAAACTTTCTTTTTAATAACAACAAGACTGCCACCAGATTCTTGTGTTTCTTTATCTGCAGATTTTAAAAGTTTTTGAGAGATGTTGACATCTTTCTTATACAGAATATTGCTTACAGGAACCAGAAATGGTTTTTGCGAATCTACAATCGCACCACCAGGTTTACTAGGAGGTAATAGTTTCTTGGAATCTATGACTGCCATATCATCCGACTCCCATTAAATCACCAATCCCAAGAGACCGAGTTACCATTTCTCTGTGAGGAATTCTGGCAACAGTTGAAACGTCAGGTATTTGTGTTCCAGTCTTGACAGGAACACTTGGTTTCTTACCTGGCATTGTTTGTGGTGGCATCACAATTGTTTGAGTTCTTGAGATAATTGTTGGAGTTCCTACAGGCATTGCTCTAGACTGTGGTCCCAATAATAATTTTCTTTGTTCTCCGAAAGTTGATCTTCCGAATTCATCCATTAATTGTTTCTGAGTTTCACCATATGTTGTATTGCCAAGAGGTCTACCTAGTTGTTCTTCAATAGCCTTTAGTTTCTTTTCAGAAAATTGCATGTCTCTTATTCCTCTCATTGTATTTGTCAGAGGATCATTTGTTCTTTCTTCACCGTAGCGATTCTTACTAGTTGATGGTGTTGTAGGTTGTCTTCGTGCTCTTGGCACACTGACTTGAACAGGATCATAGGGACTATAGTCTCTTATTGTACTTGGGGCAGTAGGTGACTGATTATATCTTTGGACTTCTGATTGAGAGAACTGTTGTCCAGGAATTTGTGGTAATTTAACTCTATTCAGATTCATACCAAGAAACTTATTTTGATATCCCATATCAGTATAATTTGGTGCCATCACACTACCAGTTCCAGGCAACCCAAGTCTTCCTAAGAAATTCAATCCTCTACCAATCATCCCTCCACCTTGGAAAGATGGAATTATTTTTTTAATTTTTCCTCCACCAGCAGCAAGTTGAATGTTACTTACCATTCTTGGAATGTTAGTTCCACCTGCTCTCTTGTTTAATCCCAAGAAGAAGTTAGCGCCATACTTATCAACTGCCTTTTTAGACATCATAACTTCGCCAGGTTGAGCAGCAATGAGTTGAGTATCAGGACCGGCACCAGTAATTCTTACTCCACTATCATCATTGATTCCACCTCCCTCTTCAAAAGCAATATCTTTTACATTGACATCTCTATTCCCACCAAAGAAGGATCTTCTTTTAATTCTACCGCCACCTGCAACACCAGAAATGTTCTGCATTGCTTCACCAAACATTGCAAAAGGAGAACGTTGTGCTTCTACAAGTTCTTTTTTGACAACTTCAGGTTTTACATTTCTTTGTTTTGCTTCTCTTTCTATTTGCCTTTTCTCTTCTTTCTGTCTAAACATTTCACCAGCACCAGCGGCAAGTCCCCCAGTAACTGCAGCAAAAACTAAAGGATGACGTGCCATAAACTGAACCATTCGAGGAATAAATCCTCGTAGCATCTTGAGAGTTGTACGAATAAATGCTCCGAGTGGAGTTAGAAATAATCCAGCAGCAAATGCTAATGAAGGCCACCAATCCTTTAAGAATCTACCAAGGATTTCTACTTTCCTTTTATTTTTAGGATCTGCAAACCATTTTAAAACTTTATCAACTAAAAATCCAAGTAAAGTAAACTGAATGAATCTCATGATTCTATCCAGAATACTTTGGAATGGTGCTACTATTTTTTTAACTAAACCAAGTGCCTTTTGAATTGGTTTTTCTAGATCTGATTCTCTTTTTGTTCTTCTCTTTTGTTCATCATCCTTTCTATTTTTTTCTGCATTTTTCTTTTCTCTTTTATTTTCTCCTATGATGCTTTTTAATAATGCATCAAGTGCCTCACTAATGTCTTTAATATCTTCAGATTTTCCTTCAGCAGGAGCTGCTGGTTGGGGAATGATTGCTTTTGATGTTAGATAAAATTTTTCAGTAGAGACTTTAACAGGACCAGTGACACCAAGATTTTCTGCTGATATCTTTTTTCTTTTTATTTTAAATCTACCAACTTTTCCTTTAACTTTTCTAAACTCTTCGACAAGTAGTTCGTCTTCTTCCGTAGAAAGTTTTTTACTGAAACTTCTAGATGCTGCAAGCCTTTCTTTTAGAAGAGTGACATATGTTCCATAGTCAATATCAAAAACATCATCAAGTCCAAGTAATTTTAATATTCTTTCATCTATATTCTCATCAACTAAATCATCCTCACGAACGCCTTCATACAAAGCAAGAGCAGAACCTTTCTTACCCTCCGCTTTTATACTGGATAATAGATCATCTAACTCGTCAGGACCCATTTTGCTGCTGCTTAAGTTTTTCTTCTTCTAAGTGAGCTCTTAATAATTCAACATAGATGTCTCTTTCCCAAGGAATCATGTTCTCAATCTCCGTTAATGAGTATTTATGGTACTGCATCAACGAAAAATTAAGTTTGAAATAACTTTCCAAATCCATATGGATTAAGGCTATGCGAAAAAACTTGAGAGTCCCTCCAGCACGACAGTGCTCTCAACTTCAGTCTTAGGATTTGTAACTTTGACTTCATGAGAAAGTTTAGGCATTGTCTCAAAGAATTTCTCAATCTCTTTGAATTGAGTTGAGTTCATCTGTTCAAGAAACTCCACTAGTTCTTTCTTTGTGCAGTCTGCCGCAGCCCATACTTCTTGTTCGGTGTAAATTTTATCAATACATGCTGCAACTAAATCAAATGATTGATCCATCGCACCATCAGAACTAAGATCAAAATTACTTTTAATGAACTGATCTAGTGATGGATACTTCATCTCCATCACGATTGATTTGTCAACTTGGATTTTGTTAGTGTGCTCTTCTTTTTTATCTACTTTAATATCATCAATACTAATTTTGACAGGGACATAAGTCTCCCCATCATCAGGGCAGATGATATTCACCTCAATCTCTTCCCCAACAGACTTACCGCGAATGTTGAGGAAAAGATATTCAATATCAAATGTAGGTAGAGTTTCTACTTTGATTCCTTTGGTATGAATACAAGATTTGATTACATTTTTAATCGCAGTTGTAATCTCTTTTGTATTCTCACTTTCTAATGCTAATACTAATAGTTTTTCTTCTTTAACTAAAAATGGACGGTATTGAATTGTTTGTCCAGTCGAAGGCAATTCCAACTCATATGTTGGCGTAGAGATCTTTGGTAAAGGCATAATATCCTATAGAAGTTTCAGTGTGATTATTTATTATCCTACATCTGAAGGTGCAAATCCTTCAAATCCTGTTCCAGTGAATCCACCAACATTACCTGGCAATAGTTGCAATCCAAAATTATTTTGTAAAGGTCCTTCGCTGTTACTAACACTTATATTTTTTACGCTGATAACATATCTAGAATAAGTAAACGATACTGTACATTTTAATAACTGTGAAGAATCATAAGAGACTGGCATCGAATCAATACTAATTGGATATGCATTCATAAATTTATATTCTAAAGATCTTCCCGTATAATCTCTTTCAAACTTTCCCACATAAATTGGTACTTGATAATTTTTTGGAAAATTTACGCGATATGAATAATTTAAATTATCTACTCCTGGTCCAAAAGCAGTAGAGTTCGTTCTTTGTTCATTAACAATAAAAGACATCCAGTTTTCAAAATAATGTATAATTTGATAATCATGATCTACGTAAAAAGTAAATGATATTCTGTCGTCGTATTGTCTGCGATAAGCATGTCTTTCTGTTACACCAGTATAATCATTATTAATCTCATGTGTTGCTAAAGAGGAACCCGGAAGAGATGCCTCTGAACACGATAATGAAATAAATTCATCTTGAGTATTAGTATAATTTCCCAATCCAGCAGCAGTTCTATCGGAAAACCATTTTTCTAATTTACTATTACCACTCGAATCTAATGCCGAATTTAATGGTTGAAACCAACACTGATATGTTGAAGTAAGTGATGGATTTAAAATAGATGCTTTTAAATCCGCCAGAACTTTTTTTGATGGACTACTAGGTAAAGACATCTATCTATAAATACTTTTACTTTGATATATTATGTAGTTAGGATAATGGCAGAAAGTATTAAGAGTAAATACAAACCAGAATATCCTAGAAAATATCAAGGTGATGTGAATAATATCATCTGTAGAAGTAGTTGGGAAAGACGTTTTTGTAGATGGTGTGATTTAAATGAAAATATAATTTCTTGGGGTAGTGAAGAATTTTGGGTTCCTTATCTTTCTCCAGTTGACAATCGAGTTCATAGATATTTTCCAGATTTTATTATTAAGGTTAAAGAACAAACTGGTGAAATTAAAACTTATATTATTGAGGTAAAACCAAAGAAACAAACTCTTCCACCAAAGCAAAAATCAAGAATAACAAAATCTTTTCTTCATGAAGCAAAAACTTATGCAGTGAATCAAGCAAAGTGGAAAGCAGCAGATGAATGGTGCAAAGACAGAATGATACAATTTAAAGTCATCACAGAAGATCACTTAGGTATCAGATAATGGCAGAGGGTTTTGGACAATATGAAAAACTTGTTGGAACCAATAGAATTATAAGAATTAAAAAAAATTTGAAGGAAATAGATGATCCCGAAGAAATGATGTTAGTCATTATTGATACTTTAAAGGATATTGAAATTGTTCCTGATGTTGGAAATTATTATACCTTTATATACAATCCAAAAACTCCAAGACTAGAATACGATCAACACCCACTGATTGCTTGCTTGAGTGTTGAAAGATGGGGATTTCGTGGACTTAATTTTCACTGGGGAGCAGTAAGAAACTACACTTGGAATGAAGTTGCAGGACAATTACACGTTGTTCGTCAAAGCGAAATCAACGACTTGCGTGATATTGGATATGCTTATTTCCGTACAGTGCCTGGATAAATAAGTAAAAAGTATCAATAAATGTCTCATTCTCTGCAAAAAATTGAGATAGTTACACCTTCTATGAATAAGGAGGAAGTTTGATGCCGGATGATAGACGAACAAGACCAATTGGATTACCCATAGGTCCAAATAGAGCAATAGTTCCTGGTACTTTATTATTGAATAATAATGGTGATGCTGAATGGTTTGCTGGAACTGGTTTGGGACAACAATCAACCCCAACATTTACCTCAAACGCATCAAATAATTTCAATTGGACACCATCAGCGAATTGTGTTGATGGAGTAACCTGCCCGACAACCGCACAAAGACAATTATTTTATGGCAATACATCTTCACAAACTTCACTGAATAATGCTCGTTTAGAGACATGGAATTCTCCGACTGGTTACAATAGTCCCCAAACTGCACGTTCTTTGGGGATACCAGGAACAACAAATGTAGCACCAACACCAATACCAGTAACACCAGCAGCAGCGGCAGCACGCACAGCGCAACAAATAACAGACGCTGGTGTTACTCAAACAAATATCAATATACCTGCTGCTACTCAAGCAGTACATCAAGGAACGTATGTTTATCCTATTGATTTAGGAACAAATCAACAGGATAGAATTAAATTTACAATGTATGAATCTGTAGGAGCAACTGTTTCTGGTGACGCAGCAAGTATATTTGCTACAAACTTTTCAGGTTCAATTGTTAGACGAACAAATTCAACAACTTCTTTAGGAGAAGTATACTTACCAATTCAAGCAGGAATTACTGATAGTAATTCAGTAGATTGGAGTGGAGGAACTTTAAATGCATTTGAAGCCGCTGCATTTGGAAAATCTCTCGATTTGATGAGTAAAAGTAATGTAGCCAATCTGGCATCTCAAATTTTCAATGATGTCAAAGAAACTGCTAAGCGTTTGGCGATAGGGGGAGGTGATAATCCAGTAGCTCAATCTTTAAAAGTTTATCTTGCTCAAGAAGCAGTAGGACTTCAGGGATTATTATCAAGAACTTCTGGAGCTATACTAAATCCTAACCTTGAATTATTATTTAATGCTCCTACTTTACGTCCATTTAATTTTATGTTTAGACTATCACCAAGAGATGAAGATGAAGCTACAGAAGTAAGAAAAATTATTCGTTTCTTCAAAAAAGGTATGGCAGTGAGAAAAGCAGCAAATAATGTATTTTTAAGGGCACCAAATGTTTTTGATATTCAATATCAAGTCGGTGATGAAAATGCCAAGCACAAATCTTTACCAAGGATAAAAAGATGTGCTTTACTGACTTGCGATGTTGATTATACTCCTGATGGGACATATATGACATTTAATGATGCAGCTAAAACTTTAACTTCATATCAACTATCACTTAGATTTAGCGAATTAGATCCTATCTATGACAGTGATTATAATGAACCAGGTTCAACTTCTGACGAAATAGGTTACTAAAATGCCAACATATTTCCGCCAAGTTCCAGACTTTGAATACGTCAGCAGAACTACTGATACAAAAAATATATCAGAGTACAGAACTGTCAAAAATCTTTTTAAAAGAGGAAAACTTCGTGATGATATTTTTGGTGATTTAACATTTTTCACCAAGTATCAAATTGTTGGAGATGATCGCCCAGACAATGTTGCTTTTGAAGTTTATGGGGATGAAACTTTAGACTGGTTAATTTTACTTTCAAATAATATTTTGAATGTTCAAAATGAATGGCCTTTGACTCAAAATTCTTTTCAAAACTTTTTGAGTAATAAGTATGGTTCTGATGCAAATATCTTTGGAGTTCATCATCACGAAACAATTAAAGTTACAGATAGTTTAGGATCAACAATTGTTCCCGCAGGTTTGATTGTGAATTCTAATTATAGGGTTGAATTTTATGATTCTGCAATTGAACAATATGTTACAAGAACAAATATCACCGTTCCAATAACAAATTATGATTATGAAAATAAAATTGAAGATGCTAAAAGAAATATTTTTGCACTTAAAGGGACTTATTTAAATCTTGTTTTAAATGACTTGGAAGAATTCATGCCATATAAAGAGGGTTCCACTCAGTATGTGAGTGAAACCCTTAAGAGAGCAGAGAATATTAGACTTTATTCTTGATCAATCCTCAGCAAGACGCTGGAAATAAGCAAGAGCATCATCTTCATCTTCATCAACTTCCTTAGTAACTACAGGAAGTGAAGGAGACTTGGAACGAGCATAGGACTCTTCCAGTTCTTTTACAACAGCACTCTCTTTGTTGTCAACGTAATTATCGTATTCAGTCTCTTCTTCAACGGAAGACATACGAGGAGTACCTTTTTGTCCAAGAACATACTGCAAACGCTTCTCAAGTTCTTCATAGGACTTGAATTGATCGGGAGCAGTTACTGCTGCAAGTGAGTACTCTTTCTTCCAGATGGCTTCAAGAGCATCATCGTCATCCAGTAGTGGTTCAACTGAACCAAATTCTGATTTGTCGTAGTTCCAATACCCATCTTTCTTTACGATTTTGAGTTTGAAATTTGCACCCTGCCAGAAGTCAAAAGGATTGATAGGAGTTTCATCCTCAAACTCAGGTTGCATTGCTTCCATGATCTTGTCAAAGATTTTCTTACCGTATTTGAACAGGAAGACACGACCCTCGTTAGCAGGATTTACGGGATCTTTTACAACATAAATGTTGGAATAGTAAGACAGTTTACGCTTTTGCTTACGCACAGTTTCTTTATTTGTCTCTGTGCCAGTATTCCACAATTCACGATTATATTCGCCCAATGGATCTTTTTGACCCACTGTTGTCAGAGAGTTCTCGATATACCAACCACCAGGACCTTGGAAGGCATGAGAGTAGACTTTTGCCCAAGGAAGTTCTTCGCCTTCAGGGGCAGGGAGAAAACGGACAACGGCAAAACCATTACCAGTCTTATCCATTTCGGGTTTCCAGAGACGCTCATCTACGCCACTAGAAGTTGTGCTCATCTTCTCTACTTCTTTGACTAGTTTCTGTGTAAGAGAACCCAGAGAAGATTGCTTCTTAAGATCTTTAAAAGACATTAGATTACCTCGTATTTGTACAGATTTGGCTTGTGTATACCTAGTTATTCTACAGGTCGGAACCTGTCTTGTCAATTTGTTCTTTCATTACCTCAAGCATTCTAGACATATTACTAAGAATGATACTCATGTCAACATTGGGAGGAAGTCCCATCATTGAGGCAGATTGTGTAATGCGTTGCTTCATTTCCTGCGCTTCAGGATCGTCTGATAGGCTCAAACGAGTATAAAGAACTTTTTGTTTGTCTAGAAGTTTTTCCAAAAGTTCAACATGCTTCATTTTATCTTCTTTTGACATTGTTGGAAACTTGAAGACGCTTTGATAAACCTCTTCTTGCATCTCACTAATTTCGGTCATCTCTGCCCGAACAACTTCAGATTTAAAGAAACTCATTTGTCTCCTAGAACAACTTCTTTCAAGATATTTTTATAACGCGGTACATCAATATTTAGAAACGGAGAATATTTTTTCATTTTCATACGGACGGTTTCCCACACTGGGTCAGAAAGTTGCTTATCAAATTTATCCCCGAACAGGAATATTCTATCATAAATCACTAGGGTTTCCATACTAATATTCCCGCTCAGGTAATTTTTAAGAACAGGTGGATGTCCTTTAGAGCAGTCAAAGACATCATCAACTTTTTTGGAATCAAATAGTTTTTGAGTTTCCTCTTTAAAGACGTAAGATAGTGATTGATTTCTTTTCTTCCATTCTGCGTATCGTGTTTCACCCTCTCTTATAATTTCTCCTATCCAAAGCTTACTTGGATCAGTGCAGGTGATAAAGTTTGATACAAAGAACTCTACAATCTCTTGATCTGTTTTCTGTCGTGTAACACGCTCAAACCAAAAACGATCTTTTCGTTTATAGAAAGATTGAACACTCGCACGACTCTTACCACAATACTTGTGATAATCATAACTGTCTTTTGTGAAGTGATTTTTTAAAGACAGATAACACTTATAGGCATCATATGGCATCATAAAAAGTAATAAAGTTCATTTTTTGCCGGGAAAATTTTTACCCCAAAACGTAATCAAAGTGACGATTTTGTTATCGATAAATCTCAAAAAGACTCATAATAAAAAACTATAATTTATTTCGGTTTTGGTGCTGGTTTTGCAGTGGCAGTTGGTGTGGTGCGGACATAAACTTTTTGTTTACCAAATTCCGTAGAGGTAATATTTGGTTTTCCAGAAACATCCCTTGCAGTTGAAAGAGAGAGGTCATAACTTGTATTTCTATTATAATCTCCCGCAGGTCCAAAGTTTCCGGTGTCTTGAACCGATGTTTTAGCAACTGGAGTAACTCCTGGCGCTCTAGTCATATCAAGCTTAGTTCCAAATGATGTAGATGGTTTAGAACTTTTTTGAGACGCATAAGGGACTGCAACTAACTTTTGTTTGTCATCAAATTTATGCCCACTTGCAGTCAATGATCCTGGAGTATCTGCCTTACTGTAAGAACTTACACTTACTGGTTTCCATCCATATCTTTCCTGTTCTTTGGAAGTGTGTGGTCGTGCAGTAAATTCACCAGTTTTTTTATCAAGAACTCCTGGTTTATAATTTTGATATGCAAGAACTTGTGTGTTTTGTGGTTTTGGCTTTGGTTTTGATTTTTGACCAAAAAAACCGAAAAATTCTTGAACTTGATAAGCTTCCGAACAGAATTGATTAAAAGTTTTCATCTACTTGGATCTTTATTGATATTTATTCAGAGGGGTAATTTTGCGCGGGAACTTTTTTTCAGAAAGTTTAATTCCATTGCCTCATACTTAATCTTTTCCTTCAGTGGTTTTGAAATAAGTTTAGGAACTGATTCAATATCAATGCCATTCTGTTCGCAGAAGTAAATGATAGCATCAATATAACTCATTTTCTCATTCGTAAGCACCAGAGATTCAATCTCTTGAGCAAATCGTGATGGGCAAAAGAATTTATTTTCGAAAGCTTTTTCTAATTCATTCTCCATTTGACCCAGTATTGTGACGTACAAATTCTTTAATATAACGAACTAATAACTTAATATAATCCCCTTTGTTTCTTTTGTCAAATACTTTTACTTCACCACCAGGAGTTACCATAATGGTGATAAGTTTTACGGGGACAATATCTGTGAGTTCGTAGTAAGCAGCAGCATAGAATGTTTCTTGGACGAAATAATTTTCAAGCCATTCTTCTGGTTTAATTTTTTCTGAAGTCTTAAAGTCAATGACCGCGAGTTCGCCTTCATATTCAGCGATACAATCCACTCTACCAGCAAGTCCAAGATACTCAGAGTAAAGTGTGCGTTCAATTGCGTGTATGTTATTTATCTTATCAAGATATGGTTTCGCATGATAAAACATAAACTTTGTAAGAGGTTGATACTTATCCCAGACAAGTTCTTTATTCTCCAGATAATCCTGACAAACTAAATGGAAGTCAGTCCCTCTCGCAGTTGCCTTTCGGGTGATGCGATTTGCCTCTTCAAGACCAACACGCTCACGCCATTTTGCAAAGATTTGACGATTATAGAAGGAAGTTACAGATGTAATTGATGGCACCCAGTCTCCACTTGGAAGATTGTAGAGACGGATACCATTTGTTTCTTTCTTTTCTAGTTCAAGTTCACCTAAAAAATTACAATGAATAAAACTCATAAACCAACTTCCATTTTCGCAAGGATATATTCTTTCACTAATCCAGAGCGAACAATGTCTTCTACTCCAAATTCAATAATATCAATTGAGGGCATCACACGAAGAATCTTCATAAAATCAATAATCCCATTCTTCTCGTTTGTTTTAATAAGATCAGATTGAGTAGCATCACCACAAAACATAATCTTACTATTTTCACCCACACGAGTAATTATACTATCAAGTTCATGATAATTCAAGTTTTGAAACTCATCAACAATAATAATCGCATTGTCTAAAGTTGTGCCACGAATAAATGAGGTGCTCCAGAAACTGATTGTTCCTTGAGTTTTAAGATTACCATAAAGCATTTCAAAGTCTGCTTCGGTTGGTAACTCAAACATATACTTCACCA
>Ga0194130_10003106_pt1 | contig 22777 bp, 27 predicted proteins | sample TA2KigsurfametaG_FD_160084 | JGI IMG/M metagenome (GOLD analysis project Ga0194130, IMG submission 160084) | Freshwater microbial communities from Lake Tanganyika, Tanzania - TA2015050 Kigoma 12 surface | ecosystem: Environmental > Aquatic > Freshwater > Lake | place: Tanzania: Lake Tanganyika... | reverse complement strand
ATGCACGCCACGGCGCAGCCGTGGTACGCTGAAGGACGGCCGTCGTCGCACCGGGAGGTGCGCTCAGCGAATCCGACCGGAGCCCTGCGGCGGTTGCTCAGCCCCAGGGAACGTCGAGGAACTCCACCAGCAGCACGCCTCGGTGGATGCCATGGATCCTCACCAGTCCCGCCTTGGCAGCACGCTCCATGCCAGGACGCTCCTTGCGGACCTGCTCCGCGGTGGCCGGCACCCGCACCCAGCCGCCGGTCATGAAGTCCTCGCTGCCTGATTCAAAGACCTGCAGCCGGCGGTGCTGGTTGCTGTTGCGCTCGTAGTACAGGCCTCCACCGGTGGGGTCGGTCCCCTCTGCCCACACCTGATCCACCATCAGCTTCCCGATCGCCAGTGGGTCCCGTGCCGCTGCGTCAATGGCCTCTCCATCAAGCACCAGCGGGTTGCCCGGGTCCTCACGGTTGTCAGAAATGATCAGTCGGTCGCCCATGAGAGGGTTCTCCTCAGCCTCTTCCTGTCGCGTGATCACGCCGCATCGGTCAATCCAGCGATGCTGCTCGTCAGTCTGGCGGAGGATCAGCTCTCAGCCCCAACCAGCACCGGCTCAGCCGTCTCCACTGAACCCTCCGATCCGGGTCTCAAGCAGGCCCCACGGCAATCTGAAGCCTTGAATTCCGTCCATCCATCACAGACCGTGAATGACGGTATAAAAGACGGTACAGACGGGGGCACCCATCGTCCCAAGCCGTCCCACGGCAGTCGATCCGGTCCGTTGCACACGGACACCCTCTCCGTTGCTGAGAACCCAGTGCAGAACTGGGTTTCACGCGATCCATGGCCGGATGCTCCAGGCCAGGCGCCAGGCAAGGGCAGCCCCCACAGGCTGGAATGAACCGCCCAGCTGCACCCAACACCGCCATGACTGGAAACCTGCAGGCGATCGGCTTCCTGTTCACCTGGGTGCTGGGCTGGGGAATCGGTGGCTCCCTGATCGATGCCGGCCTGATCAACGCCGGTCTCTATTCCCTGGAGGGAGGCCAACTGGGCACGGCTGCGACCTTCACGCTCTGGACCCTGCTCTGGGGCGGAGGTGGGGTGTGGCTCTACCAGCGCTGCACCCGGCCCATCACTCCTGGGCGTTGATCAACGGGGCTTTCTGGCCGGATCCATCAGCAGGCTGTGCAACAGCTCCTTCCAGCGGCCCGCCAGCTCAGGCTCCGCCACCGGTGATCCACAGAACCTGGAGACCATTGGTCCCCGACGTTTCAGCGTCGGCTGGGCACCACCTGCATGCCAATCGGGGCAAGGGCAATCAGCGCCAGCTTGATGTGCTGGATCCCAAAGGGGATGCCGATGATGGAGACAAAACAGGCCAGGGCTGACGTGAGGTGGCCGATCGCCAGCCACCAGCCAGCCAGCAGGAACCAGATCACATTTCCCAGCACCCCCAGGGGCCCGGTGCCCAGATCCATCCTTCCGCTGAGCTCACGCCTGCTCACCGCCTCATAGCCAAAGGGCCAGAAGGAGAAGTTGCCGATCACAAAGCAGGCCCGCGCCCAGGGGATACCGACGATGGTGAGCGCAGCCACCAGGCCGGCCAGCCACCAGCCCAGGCCCATCACCACGCCCCCGAGCACGAACCAGAGCACGTTGAGCAGAAAACGGAGCATGGGGCGGAGCGGGCTGCTCCCCAGCTTGCTCGCTCTCGGCAGAGGCGGCCTTGATGCCGCCGGGCCGGGGCAGGGACCCAACGAATGGTCTGGTCCGCTGCGCTGTCAGTTCGGAGGCGAAAAGGCAAACACTCCGCCGTTGACATTCACCCGGATATCGCCCTCGTGATCTTCGGCCCACTCTCCCCGATAGGTTTCACCCTGCACCAAGACTTCCGCCTCTCTGCTCTCCCAGAGCACCACGGTGCGGCTCAGCCCCCCAGGCTCCACCACGTCAAACACCGTATGGCCATTGCTGTTCACTCTTGAGGTCACCGAGCAGCGGAAGCCATCCAGGCGATCGGAACCAGCGGTCAGCTGGAACCAGCAGGTGGGTCTATCGGAGTGGGCCTGCGGCTGGCTGGGCTTGCCCTGGGGTGGCGTGGGCTGAGAGAGCGGAACGGGATTGGCAAGGAAGGCTTGCACCCGCGAGACCCCCCATGGCAAGGCTGACGATCCCCAGTCGTCTGGTCTGGACCATCGCCAGGATGCCGGTGGAGAGCTCTGGTGAACCTAGGCATGGACCTGCTGGATGGGCCAGCAGGCCTGCTCCCTACGCCAAAGCAGGGTGGGCTTCAGGTAAGCCGTGCCCACCAAGGCCCCGGCCGGATCCAGGGCCACCATCACCGCCTGGCTCCGCTCCACCCAGGCCACCCGGGCCTCGGCCTCATGGATGGCTGGGTCGTGGGGGAAGGGTTCACGGGCACGGAGCGCCGGCTTCAGCAGGGCCCACACCCCCGGCCAGTCGGTTGCGGCAAAGGGGCGGATCTGCAAGGGAAAGGGGGCGGGAGTCAGCGATCAGAAGCCCTGCCCTGGTGATTGTCACCCCAACCGGAAGGCGTCCGGTACGGGGCGCTTCTCCAACGCGTGCGACGGATCACCCATGACCTGCCCGGGCCTGGGAGCTCAGCACTGAAGAGCACGCCTGACACGGCCCAGGCAGGTGTTCGCAGGGCCGGTTCTCCGTATCCGGCCGTACCTGCCAGTACGCCTGAATAGACCAAGGATGGTGCCGGAAAGAAGGAGATACCCCACATGCGAGAGGTCGTGTTCCACGTTCTGGCTGAACGCCCCGGCCACCTGGAGGCCCAGGCCGTAGGCGCAGCCTTCTCCGCAGGAGTGACCCTGCCCATCCGCATCACCGCGCCAACGCTGGAGGAGCTGCAGCACGAGGCCCGTGAGGCCCTGATCGAACACCTGGGGCCGGCCCACTGCACGGTTCGGGTGCGCGTGCGCCGCGGCCCCGGTGCGGCCGTCAGCAGCATCCGACCTATGGGGCGCCCTGCTGCACCCTGCCGCTGAGCTGGGATGCCCGAGCCCGAGGCCCAGGCCATCGCCGGCGCGATCACCAGCTCCCTCGTGCTGGCCGCCGACGATCCCGCCGGCCTGGCGCAGTTCTATGGCGCGCTGCTGCAGGTGGAGCCGCAGCCGGGCCTCGGCAGCACGCACTGGCGGCTGTCTTGGCCGGCCGGGGGCTGGTTGGAGGTGTATGCCCCATCCAGGAGCCGGCCCCAGCCGCGGCAGCCGGGCCGATTGGCCCTCTGCCTGCAACGGAAGGCGGATGCAACAGGCGCCCTTGCCACGCTCCAGGCCTGGATCAGCCAGGCCCTGGAGCTGGGCGCAAGCCTGGGGGATCCGCCGCGGCAGGAACCGTTTGGCGCCGAGGCCTGGCTGCTCGACCCGGAGGGCAACCGCCTGCTTCTGCTGGTGCTGCCAGGCGGGATGGGCGAGGCTGAGCCCCATCCCTGAGCGCCTGGAGCCCATGGGCACGCCCCACACCCTGCTGGCGGTGGCGCTGCTGGCCCTGCCCACTTCAGGTGCGGCGGCGGCAATCAGCACCGCAAACCCTCCTGGAGCCTGGCGTGAGCAGCCGGCCGTGGCAGCGCTGTTCCGCGAGGCGGGGGTGGAGGGCACCTTCGTGCTGCTGGATGAGCGCAGCGGGGAGCTGCACGGCCACAACCAGAGCCGGGCTGAGCAGCGCTTCGTGCCCGCGTCCTCCTTCAAGATTGCCAACGCCCTGATCGGCCTGTCACTGGGCGCCGTGACCAGCGTTGACGCGGTGATTCCCTACACCGGGGATGCCGCCCCCTTCATGCGCGAGTGGCTGCAGCCGATGGGGTTGCGCGGGGCCATGAAGGTGTCAAACGTGCCGCTCTATCAGGAGCTGGCCCGCCGCATCGGCCTGCAACGGATGCGCGAAGCGCTGGTGCGCCTCGGCTACGGCAACCAGCAGATCGGCAGCGACGTCACCACGTTCTGGCTGCGGGGCCCGCTGGTAATCAGTGCGGTGGAGCAGACCCGTTTCCTCTCGCGCCTGGCCCACCGGACGCTGCCGTTCCCGGCTCAGGCACAGCGGCAGGTGGCCGAGATCACGCAGGTGGAGAGCGGCCCCGGCTGGAGCCTGCATGCCAAGACCGGCTGGCAGAACGCCCCGGGGGCCGGCGTGGGCTGGTGGGTGGGCTGGGTGCGGAAGGGGGAGCGGATCACCCCCTTCGCCCTCAACATCGCCATGGCCGGCGCTGCCGATGCCCCCAAACGCGAGCAGCTGGGGCGCAGCAGTCTTCAGGCCCTGGGGATCCTGCCGACTCCGCCACGGGGTTCTGTTCCTCCGCCATGACGCTCCCTCCATGAACTCCCGTTGCCGCCGGGCAAGGGCACTGGCGAACGCGCTGCTGGGGATGCGGAGGCTCCATCGATGGAAGAGCCCCCCTGAGCAGCCGACGGGAGCGCAGCGACGATCCGGCCCCTGCTCCACCCGCGCGACGGATCCCGGACGGTCCTGGCGTGGCGCTGGCTGTGTTCGACAGCCCTGTCGCCATCCCCTGCAGCCTTAACGGCCAGCCTCAGCTGCCCCGGCGGCCAACGCTCCGGGCCTGGTTGCGGGAGGGCCTCTGAACAGAACCTGGAGGCCACGACACGCTCCCTAGCGTGCAGGCGCCTGGGAAGGAATCGCGGCTGTCGCGCCATGGCCAGAGGCAACACCAACGCTGGAGGGTGCGGTTGCGCAGCGGAGCAGGCTGCAGCGTTGCAGCGGCGCACCCTCTGGGTGGTGCTGGTGATCAACGCCTCCATGTTTGTGGTGGAGCTGGTGTTGGGGCTGCAGGCGGGCTCCACCGGCCTGATCGCCGACTCCCTCGACATGCTCGCCGACGCCGGTGTCTATGGCCTCAGCCTTGGAGCCGTGGGCCGCAGCAGCGGGGACCAGCGCCAGGCCGCCGTGCTCAGCGGCCGGCTTCAGATCGCCCTGGCCGTCTGGGTGCTGCTGGATGTGCTGCGGCGCGCCGCAGTTGGCTCCGAACCGATCAGCACGCTGATGGTGGGCATCGGAGCCCTGGCGCTGCTGGCCAACCTGCTCTGCCTGGTGCTGGTGCGGCGCCTCCGCGGGGGCGGCGTGCACATGCGGGCCTCGGTGATCTTCTCCACCAACGACACCCTGGCCAACCTGGGCGTGATCGTGGCCGGCCTGCTGGTGGCCTGGAGCGGCAGCCGCATTCCCGACCTGCTGATCGGCTCCGCCATCAGCCTGCTGGTGCTCCAGGGCGGCAGGCGGACCCTGAGAGAAGCGGGGCGCCACTCCTGAGCAGCCCTGTCGAGCCGGGGGATACGGACTGTGTCCATCGCAGGTCGGAGCTGAGCACGCTGCCTATGGTCCCAAAAACGTCCCAAAGCGAACCGCCGCCGCCATGACCGAGCTCGGCAAGTGCCCCTTCAACCACGGCGCCGCGCCGATGGCGGTGGCGGGGCGGGGGCCCTCGCCGCGCGACTGGTGGCCCCAGCAGCTGAACCTGGCGATCCTGCACCAGCACAGCCCCGCCTCCAACCCGCTGGGGGAGACGTTCGATTACGCCCAGGCCTTCAGCCAGCTCGACTACCACGGCCTCAAGCGCGACCTGATCGCGCTGATGACCGACTCCGAGGACTGGTGGCCGGCCGACTGGGGCCACTACGGCGGCCTGTTCATCCGCATGGCCTGGCACAGCGCCGGCACCTACCGCACCGCCGACGGCCGCGGCGGCGGCGGCACAGGCAACCAGCGCTTCGCGCCGATCAACAGCTGGCCCGACAACGGCAACCTCGACAAGGCCCGCCGGCTGCTGTGGCCGATCAAGCAGAAGTACGGCAACCGCATCTCCTGGGCCGACCTGATGATCCTGGCCGGCAATGCCGCCCTCGAATCGATGGGGCTGCGCACCTTCGGCTTCGGCGGCGGCCGCGCCGACATCTGGCAGCCCGAGGAGGACATCTACTGGGGCAACGAGACCACCTGGCTGGGCGATCAGCGCCACAGCGGCGATCGCCAGCTGGAAAACCCGCTGGCGGCTGTGCAGATGGGCTTGATCTACGTGAACCCGGAGGGTCCCAACGGGGTGCCCGATCCGGTGGCGTCGGGACGCGACGTGCGCGAGACCTTTGCCCGCATGGCAATGAACGACGAGGAAACCGTGGCCCTCACCGCCGGCGGCCACACCTTCGGCAAGGCCCATGGCGCCGGCAGCGCCGAACTGGTGGGGGCGCCGCCGGAGGGGGCGCCGCTGGAGGCGATGGGCCTGGGCTGGGCCAACCGCCACGGCACTGGCAAGGGAGCCGATGCCACCACCAGCGGCATCGAGGGCGCCTGGAAACCCAACCCCACCCGCTGGGACATGGGCTATTTCGACATGCTCTTCGGCTACGAGTGGGAGCTGATCAAGAGCCCCGCCGGCGCCTGGCAGTGGCAGGCCAAGGATTGCCGCGAGGAACACCTGATCCCCGACGCCCACATCCCCGGGCTCAAGCACCCGCCGATGATGACCACGGCGGATCTGTCGCTGCGCTTCGATCCGATCTACGAGCCGATCTCGCGCCACTTCCACCAGCACCCGGAGGCGTTTGCCGACGCCTTCGCCCGCGCCTGGTTCAAGCTCACCCACCGCGACATGGGGCCCAGGTGCCTCTACCTCGGCCCCGACGTGCCCGCCGAGGAGCTGATCTGGCAGGACCCGATCCCGGCCTGCGATCACCCGGTGGTGGATGCCACCGCCATCGCCGACCTCAAGGCGCGGGTGGCCGGCTCCGGGCTGAGCGTGGCGGAGCTGGTGAGCACCGCCTGGGCCTCGGCCTCCAGCTTCCGCGGCTCCGACAAGCGGGGCGGCGCCAACGGCGCCCGGGTGCGCCTGGCTCCGCAGAAGGACTGGGCCGTGAACCAGCCCGAGCAGCTGCAGCGGGTGCTGGGCGTGCTGGAGGGCATCCAGCAGGCCTTCAACGCCTCCCGCAGCGATGGGGTGCGGGTGTCGCTGGCGGATCTGATCGTGCTGGCCGGCGGCGTGGGCGTGGAGCAGGCCGCCGCTGCCGCCGGTCAACCGCTGGAGGTGCCCTTCACCCCGGGCCGGATGGATGCCGACCAGGAACACACCGATGCGGCCTCCTTCGCGGTGATGGAGCCCCAGGCCGATGGCTTCCGCAACTGGCAGAAGGGGCCCCTGAGCGTGACCGCCGAGCACCTGCTCGTCGACCGCGCCCAGCTGCTGGGCCTGAGCGCCCCGGAGATGACGGTGCTGGTGGGCGGCCTGCGGGTGCTGGGCGCTAACAGCGGCGGCGGGCGCCATGGCGTGCTCACCGAGCGGCCGGGAGTGCTCAGCACCGACTTCTTCGTGAACCTGCTCGACATGGCCACCACCTGGAGCCCGGTTGACGACACCGGCGCGCTGTTCGAGGGACGCGACCGCAGCAGCGGTGCCCTGCGCTGGAGCGGCACCCGGGTGGATCTGGTGTTCGGCTCCAACTCCCAGCTGCGGGCCATCGCCGAGGTCTACGCCCAGAGCGACGGGGCGGCCCGCTTCGTGTGCGACTTCGTGAGCGCCTGGGTGAAGGTGATGGAGGCCGACCGTTTTGACATGAGGCGCTGAACGGCCTGGATCAAGACCCCCTCAGTGGGCACCATCGCGGCTGCGCAGGAAGAACAACCGCCTGGCCTGGGACCCCAGCCCCGACCAGGGCCAGTGGCTGCACTCCACCTCCGGATAGGCGATGCCGAGGCGCAGATCCAGGTGGCTGAGGGTGTAGCCGCACTCCGCAGCCAGGGCAATGATGTCGTCAACGAACTCGCAGCGACGCAGGCGCACCTGCAGCGCCTGATCGGCCATCACGCAGCGCACGAATCCCTGGAGACTCACCGGCGGCATGCGACTCCGTAGTTTGCGCGAGCTCGAGCCTAGCGGATCAGTAGTTCAGCCGACTGGAGACCGCAGGGGAGGGCAGAGGATCGGAGAGAAGATCGGGCCGGGCCTCCGTGAGCGGCGGGTGCACGGCGCTGTCGCGGCCGAGCTCGCGCTCAAGCTGCTGGATGCGCATCTCCCGCAGACAGAACTTGCACCCCCCCGTGGTCTGGAGGTGCTTCTCGGGGGTGATCGAAATCTGCTTCACCGGATGCATGGTGCAGCGGATCTTGATCGGCGATTTGTAGCTGCGATAGACAATTTCCGAATAGTCGTACTTGTCACCGAAGCGGGCTCTGGCCCGTTGCAGAAACAACTCGCGACTGATCGGATTGCCCATCGCCAGAGGCTAGGGGTGAAAATCGCGGTGCGCACCCCTCGTCAAGGAACGTCATGGCCCCCGAGCGCCCCCAGCGCCCCGTCTGGCTGAACTGGCTGTTCCTGGGGATGTTCCTGTGGAGCAGCTGGCAGCTCGCGGGCCTCTGGTTCGCCCGCCTGGGCCAGGGCAGTTAGGGCGAATCCGCTCAGGGGTAGCGGTTGGGCACGAAGAACTGCTCCCAGCGCGGAGGGCGCTCCACCGGATCGGCCTTGGGCCGGGGCGGCAATTTGATCGCCGGGGGCGTCATGTCGGTGTAGGGCACCTTGGTGAGCAGGTGGGAGATGCAGTTGAGGCGGGCACGGCGCTTGTCGTCGGCCTCCACCGTGAACCACGGTGCCTCGGGAATATTGGTGTGGGAGAACATCTCATCCTTCGCCCGCGAAAACTCCACCCAGCGCTCCCGGGCCTCCAGATCCATCGGGCTGAGCTTCCAGCGGCGGGTGGGATCGTCGATGCGGGCGCGGAAACGGGCCTCCTGTTCGTCGTCGCTCACGGAAAACCAGTACTTGAGCAGCACGATGCCGGAGCGCACCAGCATCCGCTCGAATTCCGGGCAGCTCTGGAGGAACTCCTCCACCTGGGGCTCGCTGCAGAAGCCCATCACCCGCTCCACCCCGGCCCGGTTGTACCAGCTGCGATCGAAGATCACGATCTCACCGGCGCTGGGGAAGTGCTCCACGTAACGCTGGAAGTACCACTGGCTCTTCTGCTGGTCGGAGGGGGTGCCGAGGGCCACCACCCGACAGCCCCGGGGGTTGAGCGGCTCGGTGATGCGCTTGATCGTGCCGCCCTTGCCCGCTGCATCCCGCCCCTCGAACAGCACGATCAGCCGGAAGCCGGTGGCCTTCGCCCAGTACTGCATCTTCACCAGCTCCACCTGCAGGCGGGAGAGCTCCTTCTCGTAGAGCTTGCGATCGAGCTTCCCCGGCAGGGAGGCCGGCACGCCCTCGGCGGGCATCGCGCCATTCACGGGCTCAGTGAGGAGCTCGGCGCCGTTGCCGTCGCGCAGATCATCCATCAGCGGCGAGGGGTAATAGCGGTCGGTGAGGGGACCGCAGCGCGGCACCACCAGGGCCTCGGAGCGCTTCTTGCTTCCCCCCTTGCCCTTGGCGGAGTGTTTGTCCTTGGCGGGTTGCTTGTGCGACTTGCCCATCGACCGCCAGCAGACAGTTTCAGGATGGCTTCAGGAGGGCCGGATCGGCTGCCGTGGGCGAGGCATCAGCGCGCGCACGAGCCGGATGGCACCCGCCACCAGCAGCACGAGGGCCAGGAGCGCCACCAGCACCACCAGCACCACCGCCAGCAACTGCAGCAGACCCAGCACCAGGGCCCGCACGCCGGCGATCAGCTGGGCGATGGACGTGCTGAGCAGCAGCACGGTGTCGAGCCGCTCGGGCAGCTGCACCAGCCCGTAGAGCATCACGGCCGCCAAGGTGATCAGCACGATCCCCATGCCGAACTGGCGCCAGCGGGGGGGCTGGCGGCGGCGGCGGAACACCCGCCGCTGGCCCCGGGAGGAGAGCGGCAGATGCAGGGAACGGCGCCGCGGGGTCGTCATATCTCCAGGACGTAGCCCGCGCCGCGCATCCATCGCTCGAATTCGATCAACACCAGTTCATTGGGGCAGTCGATCAGCGAGAGCACGCCCACCTGGCAATCCCCCTGGCCGCCATGGTGGAGGGAGAGGTGAAAATCCGACCCGCTGAGGCCGCACACCTCCGGATCGCTGCGCACCACGACATCGAGGGCCGCACCGATGCGGGCCACCCGGATGCGCAGTTCCGACCAGGTGAGGGCAGTCATGGGCTCAGTGTGCTGGTGACGGGGCGGGCGTCAAGGGAGCGGTCAGGGAGCGGGGGCAGCCGGTGTGGTGGCAGCCGGTGGGCTGGGGAGGGGCTTCGGGGTGGGCCACAGCCAGCTCAGGCCCGCCACCAGGGCAACGACCAGGGCCCCACCCACGGGCGCCACCAGCCGCTGGCGCCGGGGCACCCGCTGCAGCACCTCCCGGGGGCGGAGGGGCTGGGGCTCGGGCAGGTCGAGGGCCAGCTGCAGGCGTGGATCGAGGCGCAGCTGATCCAGCAGGCGCACCAGATCGCTGAGCTCGGCGTCGTCGAGGGCCAGCTCCAGGGGCGGCGTATCGGGCTGGCTGCTGCGCAGCTGCAGGCGGTGGCCCGGCCCCTCGGCTGCCGGAGCGATGCGCACCGGCTGCGGGTCATCGCCGAAGGGCCGGGCGACGCCGCTGATCAGATGACGGGCATAGGGCAGCACCACCTGCATCAGGGCCAGGAGGTGCTCCTTGCGGCCTTCGAGGGCCGGCCGGCCGCTCCACTGCAGCGTCCAGGCGGTGATGATCCCCACCACCTCACCAACCTGGCCGATCGAGACGTCGGGCAGGCCCTCCACCTGCAGGTGGCAGCTGAGCTGGTCGTAGCGGAGGGTGGTCTTCATGCCGGCATCATCGGGGCAGGAGGGCTCAGACGGCCGGATCACAGAGGCTGGCCCGCAGCCGCTCGAAGCCGCCGGTGCCGCTGCCGAAGGCCAGGGCCTGCACCAGCTGGCGGCGCAGGGGGGCGCCGCGCTCGGGATCGAGCAGGGTCTGCACACCCACCCGGCGGGGGTTCATGCGCTCCCGGGCCAGTTCGGACAGCCGCGACTGGAAGAGGGCCCAGCGCTGGAGGCGGATCTCCTCCGGCTCCGCCGTGGCCAGCAGGGCCCGCAGCATCGGATAGAGGCGATCGGCCAGGGCACAGAGGATGCGGATCAGGGCATCGGTCTCCGCCGGATCGAGGGCCCCGCGGCGGGTGGTGCGGCGCAGGGGGTTGTAGCAGCGACGTTTCCAGAGCTCCACCCGGTTGGGGAACAGGCCGGTGAACCCCATCTGCTCACTCATCCACACCATCGCCTCGCCGCCATTGAGGTCGAGGGCCTCGACGCAGAGCAGCAGCAGGTCGAGCCGCTCGAGGCCGCGCCGCGTGAGCCGGGCGGGCGCGGAGGCTGCGGAGGAAACAGGCATGGCTGCGATGATGCCAGCAACCATGCCCCACCGTCACGTCTATGGCCACGCCGGCTGCCCAACCGGGTCTGGATCTGCGGGTGCTGGTGCGGGATGTGCCCGACTTTCCCAAGCCCGGCATCCTGTTTCGCGACCTCACCCCCCTGATGCGCGATCCCCAGGGCTGGCAGGAGGTGATCCGCCAGCTGGCCGAGGTCTGCGAGCGGCTGCAACCGGATCTGATCGTGGGGATTGAGTCGCGCGGGTTCATCGTGGGCACGGCCCTGGCGACGGCCGTGCGGCTGGGCTTCGTGCCGGTGCGCAAGCCAGGGAAGCTGCCCGGTGCCGTGACCGGGGTCGACTACGCCCTCGAATACGGCACCGACCGCCTGGAGATCCACAGCGACGCCCTCAGCGAGGGCCAACGGGTGCTGGTGATCGACGATCTGATGGCGACCGGCGGCACGGCGGCGGCCTGTGCCGAACTGGTGGCGGCGGCAGGGGGCCAGCTCTGCGGCTTCGGTTTCGTGGCCGAACTCGCCGCCCTGGAGGGCCGGCGCCGTCTGCCTGAGGGGCAGCCGGTGGAGTCGTTGATCATCTACAGCTGAGGGCTGCTCAGAGATTCGCGTCCTGCCACTGGAGCAGCAGATCGAACTGCTGCAGGTTGATCAGGCCGAAGCGCCAGAGCACCACGGCCAGGGGAGCCTGCTCGAGCTGGGCCTGGCGGATCCCCAGGGCCAGGGCGCTCTCACTGAGGCCCACCTGGCTGCGCAGAAAGCGCTGCAGGGCCGGGGAGGGAGGCGGCGGGGGCGCGGAGCTGAGCACCATTCCACCAGTCTGACGCCATCACCAGGGGCGGCAGGGGCCCTGGGTCATCACCGCCAGGCTGAGCCGGCGCAGGGGAGCGAGGGCCGCCAGCAGCGCCAGGGCCAGGTGGCGCAGGGGCAGCAGCAGGGGATGGCGGTTGGAGAAGAGCCGCACCAGCAGGTCGGTGGCCAGCAGGGTGAGCAGCAGATCGGGCCAGCGCTGGCGGCCGTAGCGGGCGGGCAGGCGCCCGGGGCGCAGACGGCCGGCCGCCACCTGCCGCGCCAGGCGGTGCAGGGCGGCCACATCGCGCCAGCAGAGGTTGAGGCCCTGGCCGCCCACCGGATGGCAGCGGTGGGCGCTCTCCCCCACCAGCACCGTGCGGCCCCGACCGAGACGCCGGGCCAGCAGCAGGGCAACCGGGAAGGCCCGGGGCTGATCCAGCAGGGCATCGGGCTGGAGGGCCCCAGGCAGGGCACCGGCGAGCCCATCGAGGAAGGCGGCGCCATCGAGGGCCTCGAGCTGGCGGCAACGCGCGGCCGGGGCGCTCCACACCAGCTGGAAGCGGCCCTGGCCCAGGGGCAGCACAGCGAACGGCCCCTCCGGCCGGAACAGCTCCCACGCCTGGTCGTCGTCGCTGCCGCGCAGCTCCACCTGGGCCGTGAGACAGCTCTGGCGGTAGGGCCGGTGCCAGAGGCCGATGCCCAGGGCCTGCCGATGGGGGGAGGCGGGGCCATCGGCCGCCACCACCAGGTCGGCGGGGGGCTCAGCGGTGCCGGCAGCTGCGGCGGCTGCAGGACCGGCAGCGGGGCTGGCAGGGGCAGCGGGGCCGAGCTGCAGACGCACGGCGGGATGGGCCTGCAGCCGCTCCAGCAGCACGGCCATCAGGGGACCATGCAGACCGATCCAGCCAACGGCGGCATCGGCCCCGCTCCGGGCCCCCGGCGGCAGGTCGGCCAGGGTGAAGGGCACCTCACGGCCGAGGGGCTGATCGCGCAGCTGCAGCCGCCGGAAGGGCACCATCACCGGCGCCAGGGCCCCCCAGAGATCCAGCTGCTCCAGCAGGCGGCGGCTGGAGTGATTGAAGGCGTAGGCGCGGCTGCGGCCCTGGAGCTGGGCGGCATCGAGGGGATCGCGCAGGGTGACGCGCCAGCCGGCGTCCGCCAGGGCCAGGGCCGTGAGGGCTCCGGTGGGGCCGGCCCCGTGCACGGCGGCGTGCAGCGGTCGCGGTTGCAGGGCAGGCGAGGCGGCCATGGCGGGGGCAGGGCACAAAAAAGCCGCAGCGCGGTTGCTGCGGACTGAATCGTGAAGCACCAGCGGCGGGGGCCGCCGGCGGGCGGAGATCAGCCGAGGCCGAGCAGACCGCGGGTGAAGGCTTCGCCGCCCATGGCCAGTTCAGTGGCGAGCAGGGCGATGAACCCGAGCATGGCCATGCGGCCGTTGAGCTTCTCGGCGCGCTCGTGGAAACCCCAGCCGCTCTCGGCGCTCACCACTTCCATGCGGGGCTCGGTGGCGAATGCGTTCAGACGGCCGCCGTCTTCGGTGGTGACGGTGGCGCCGCGGATCGCGGCAGGGGCGGCGGGATTGGCCTGGGTCATGGATGTGCTCGTTCTGATCTCAAACCAATGTAACGCAATATTGCGCATTGTGAACGCGCTCAGCGCAGGCGCTTCAGGCAGAGCTCCTCAAACGCCGGCCGCAGCAGGAAGGGGTACTCCCCCACCCAGAGCTTGAGCTGGGGGAGCCAGGCATCGCTGAGGGCGCCGATGCGCGAAAAATCCTTGCGCTCACTCAGCACCAGGCAGCGCACCACCATCCCCGCGCGGATCAGCTGGTGCTTCTTGTCGTAGGGGAAGCGCACGCGCCCCAGGTAGCCCTCCTCATCCTCGAGCTCGAGGGTGAGCCAGGTGCGCCGGTTCTCCACCAGCTCCAGCCGACCGCTCTGATCGGCCTGCTCCCGCCGCTCCTCCACCACCTCCTGGGTGAACAGGTCAGCCACCTGCCCTTCGAAGATCGCCGCCGCCGGGTAGCGGCGCAGGGCGGCATTGCGCCGGCCGGCCTCCACGATCGGCCCCCAGAGCACATAGAGCAGGAGCACCACCCCCGCCACCAGCAGCACCGGCGCGAACTGGCTGCGGAAGGCCAGGGTCTGGCTGATCAGCAGGGTGAGCACCCCGCCGATCACCGAGATCAGCAGGCGCTGCAGCAGCTTCCGGGGGCTGCCGCTGCAGGCGTTGAACTGGGGCCCGGTGGCCACGGCCGGAATCAGGCGGGGGAGCTCACCGGGCTTGAGCGGGATCAGCATGGGTGAACCGGCCTGAACAGGCGTTCTGCCGAGAGGATACGCAGGGGGTCCTCGCCCAGGAGCCTGGGCGGAACGGGGAACCCAGGGGAGAATCCGGGCGCAGGGCACGGATGAAACGGGTGCGAACCCCAGGGCAAAGCGGGCGGCGGACCCGACTGCGGGCCAAGCGGATGGCCAGGCGAATGCCCGGGGGATGGATGGGGCGGGGGCCGGCGCCACTGGCCCTGGCCCTGGCGCTGGCACTGGTGCTGGCCCTGCTCCTCCCCCTGGGACCGGGCCCTGCTCCAGCCGCTGCAGCGGCGGCAGCGGCGGCCCCCGAGGCCCAGCAGTGCGCCACGCTGCCCGGCGTCGTGCGCCTGGATGGGCGCCCGGTGCTGGAGATCCGCCGCGCGCCGGCTGCCCAGAAGCTCGACAACTACCTCAGACGGGCGGAAGCGCGGCTGCTGCAGCTAGCCGAAGACCCCACCATCGATCCCGCGCGGCTGGTGGTGCGCGATGACCCGCCCTACTCCCTGGTGGGACTGGAGGGGGTCGACGGCAGCTTCAACCCCGAGATGGGCGTCGATGCCCGCTCAGCCGACTGCTTCGAGCTCACGCGCGAGCAACTCGCCCTGCGCTACCGCGACCAGATGCGGGCGGCGATCCGCCAATACCGCAGCCGCCACAACCTGGGGGCCTGGCTGAAGGGCACGGCCCTGGCCGCCCTCGTGCTGGGGATCTACCTGCTGTGGCTGCGGGTGCAGGGCTGGATCAACGCCGCCTTGCAGCGGCGCATCGGCCAGCACGAGCAGGTGGTGCTGCAGCGCCTCGGCCGGGTGGGGCTGCGGGGGCTGGTGGCGCCCGACCAGGTGCGCAGCGTGCTGCAGGGCCTGCGGCAGGTAATCCACTGGGGGCTGGTGGCGCTGGTCAGCTACCTGCTGATCCCCCTGTTGCTGGGGCTGTTTCCGCCCACCCAGGGCATCGCCGCCGACCTGCGCGGCCAGCTCAAGGGTCTGGTGACGGCCTTCCTGGGCGGGGTGGTGCAGGCGATCCCCAACCTGCTCTCGATCGCGGTGATCGTGGCGATCACGATCCTGGCCATCCGCGCCAGCAACGCCTGGTTCCACGCCCTCGACCGCGGCCGGGTGCGCCTGCCGGGCTTCTACCAGGAGTGGGCCCTGCCCACGGCCCGGCTGGCGGCGATCCTGCTGATCCTGGCGGGCCTGGCGGCGGCCTTCCCCTACATCCCCGGCTCAGGCAGCAAGGTGTTCCAGGGCGCCGGCCTGCTGGTGGGCGTGCTGGCCGCCCTCGGCTCCAGCGCGATCGCCACCAACATCATCAGCGGATTGATGCTGATCTACACGCGGGCCTTCCGCGAGGGCGACCGGGTGGAGATCAACGGCGTGGTGGGGGTGGTGCAGGACCGGGCCCTGCTGGTGACCCGCCTGCAGACGCCCCGCAACGAGCTGGTGAGCATCCCCAACGCCACGGTGATCGGTGCCTCGGTGGTGAACTTCAGCTTCTCGCGGCGGGAGATCCAGCAACCGGTGGCCCTGGCCACCACGATCACCATCGGCTACGACGTGCCCTGGCGCCAGGTGCATGCCCTGATGCTCAGCGCCGCCCGCAGCGTGGCGGGGATCACCGATGAGATCGAGCCGTTCGTGCTGCAGACCTCGCTGAACGACTTCCACATCAGCTACGAGCTCAACGCCTTCGTGCGCGACCCGGCCACCTACCGCCAGACCCTTTCCGAGGTGCTGGCCGCCCTGCAGGACCAGTTCGCCGCTGCCGGGGTGGAGATCCTCTCCCCCGGCTACCACGCCATCCGCAACGGCAACCGCAGCACCCTGCCGCCCCAGAGCTGAGCCCGCCGCTTCAGAGCAAGCGCTCGAGGCCGTACACCAGCCCCGGCAGCTGGCGCACCCTGCGCACGCTCAGCAGCACGCCGGGCATGTAGGCAGAGCGATCAATCGTGTCGTGGCGCAGGGTGTAGGTCTCGCCGGGGGCGCCGAACATCACCTCCTGGTGGGCCACCAGACCCGGCAGGCGGATCGAGTGCAGGCGCAGGCCGCTCTCGCGCTGGCCGCCGCGGCAGCCCGCCAGGGTCTCGTGTTCCTCCACCTGCTGGGGGTTGAAGGCTTTGCCCAGCTCCTCCATCAGCTCGGCGGTCTTGATGCAGGTGCCGCTGGGGGCATCGGCCTTGCGGTTGTGGTGCAGCTCGGTGAGCTCGGCGTAGTCGTAGAAGCGGGCGGCGGCGGCGGCGGCCTGCTGCAGCAGCACCATGCCCACCGAGAAGTTGGGGATCACGGCCCCGCCCACCGAGGCCTTGTCGGCAAAGGCGGCCAGATCCGCCAGCTGCTCCGGGCTGAGGCCGGTGGTGCCGATCACCGGGTGCACGCCGTAGGCGATCGCGCCGCGGGTGTGCTCGTACACCACCTTGGGGTGGGTGAAATCCACCAGCACGGCCCCCTGGCCGGGGCCGGCGGTGCGCACCGCCTGGCTGGCCTGGCAGAGGCAGCCCTCGAAGTCGGCGGTGATCGCCACCTCCAGTTCCCCCAGGCCGAGCTCCAGGCCCACATCGGCCCCCTCCTTGCCCGGGGTGGTGTCAATGGCGCCCACCAGGGTGCAGTCGGCGGCGGCGGTGACCGCCTTCACCACCTCGGCGCCCATGCGCCCCAGGGCGCCGGCCACCACCACCGCAATGGGGGCGGAGATCGGTGCGGCGGGCGGCTGGGCAGCGGGGGCGGGCTGGGCGGAACCGGTCATGGAGGCGGCGAGCGGCGGTGGGGCGGGCGTGGCGCGAGCCTATGCCTGGGCCAGGGAGGCCAGCAGGGCCTCCTCATCCACGCCGTCGCACTGGCTGGGGGCCAGGCACTCCTGGGCGTAGCGCCGGTACACGCCGCTGCGCACGAACAGAACGAACAGCTCGGGATCGAGATGGCCCTCGCGCACCATCCCCGCCATAATCCCCAGCGCCTGGGAGAGGCTCTTGCCGTCCTTGTAGGGGCGATCGGCGGCCGTGAGCGCCTCGAACACGTCAGCCAGGGCCATCATCCGCGCCAGGGGCCCCATCTGCTCCCCGCGCAGACTGAGGGGGTAGCCGCGCCCATCCATGCGCTCGTGGTGGCCCCCGGCGATCGCGGGCACAGCCGCCAGGGGGGGGAAGGGCAGGGCCTCCAGCATCCGGATCGTCTGGACGATGTGGTCGTTGATGACGTAGCGCTCCTCGGCGTTGAGGGTGCCGCGGCTCACCCGCAGGTTGTGCAGCTCGCCGCGGTCGGCCAGCAGCTCCGGTTCCTCGAGGGTGAAGCCCCCGGGATTGGCGGCCGGCCGGCGTTGCTGGGGAGCCCGCGCAATGCGGTGGCGGGGCCGGTCGGCCAGCAGGGGTTCAAGCGCGGGCAGGGCCGGCTGGGGCTCGGCCTCGGCGCGGCAACGCTCGTCGGCGGAGATGCCCAGGCGGTCATCGAGGGTGCGGCGCCACTGGCGCTGGGCAATGCGCTCCAGCCGCTCCACCGCGGCCGGCTCCAGCACCTCGCCGCCGAGATTGCAGGCCGCCACGAAGGCGAAATCGGCATCGAGCTCGGCCCAGCAGGCCTCCAGCTGCGCCTGGAGCACCTGGGGATCGCCGCCCGCTGCCACCGCCTGCCAGTGGTCGCGCTCGGCGCTGGCCTTGAGCAGCTCGAACCGCATCCGCACCTCGGGGTGCGGTCGTGGAGGGTCTCGAGCTTGGTGGCCTTGTCGACCACGTATTCCGGGGTGGTGACCTTGCCGCAGTCGTGCAGCCAGGCGGCGATATGCAGGGCTTCCCAGTCATCGTCACTGAGCTGGAACGCGGCATAGGCACCGCTGGTGGCCTCGCAGGCGGCTGCCGCCAGGGCCTTGGCCAGCAGGGGCACCCGGGCGCAGTGACCGCCGGTGTGGGGGCTCTTGGCATCGATCGCCCCGGCGATCAGCTGCACGAAGGCCTCAAACAAGGCCTTCTGGGCGGCGATCAGGCTGCGGGTCTCTAGGGCCACGGCGGCACTGCCGGAGAGGGCGGTGCAGAACGCCACCCGGGCCGGCTCGGGCGGCTCGGCGAACCGCAGTTCCAGCAGCCCCTGGAGATCCCCTGCCCGGCTGCGCAGGGGCAGAGGCAGGCCGCAGGGGTCGCGGACCTCGGCAGCGCCAGACGCCTCCGAAACCGCGAGCGGCAGCGCCGGCAGGGAGGCCAGCGGCACACCCCGGGCCTGCCCGGGGAGCAGGAGGTCGCCCTCGGCCCGGTAGAGCACGCCGGCGACCGCGGCGCTGCTGGCGATGGTGTCGACGAGCAGACGCTCCAGGAGCTGCTCCGGGTCGGGCTCCGCCCCGAGGGCGGCGGAGCTCTGCAGAAAACTGCGAATCGTGGTGCGCATGCCCTCAAAGGTCACGGCGAGCTCATCGATTTCCCGCACCAGCGAGCGCACGGGCTCCCCGGCGTCGAAGGCAAAGCCGCGGATGGCAGCGGCCTGTTCCGCCAGGCGCCGCAGGGGGCGGGCCAGCAGCCGGGCGAACAGCCACACCACGGGCAGGGCGGCCAGCACCAGCAGCAGGGTGAGCAGCCAGGTCTCCCGCAGCAGGCGGTTGGCGCCGGCGAGCAGCTCCCGCTGCGGCAGCGCCACCAGCAGCACGCGGCCGCCGCGCAGGCCCGAGGTGATCGGCGCGGCGGCACCGCTACCAGGTCTGGCCGCGCACCTGGAACGTCTTGAGCTCGATCGTGCGCCCGTCGGCGGACGGGCCGGCCGGCGGGCGGGCAAGCATGGCTGTCACCAGCGGAGCCATGGCCGCCAGCACCGGCTGGCGGGCCTGGGCCAGGGGTCTCAGGCTCTCCTCGTCCGCCGGACTGCCGGGGGTGAGCAGCAGGCGCCCCTCGCCGTCGACCAGGGCGAGCTCGGTGGAGGGGGTGAGACGCAGCTCGGCGAGGCTGGCCTCGAGGTTGTGCAGCAACACCAAGGCCCCCACCGCCCCGCCACCCGGCAGCTGGCGGGAGATCGTCACCCCCAGCCCACCGCTGAGCTGCAGCCGATGCACCGGCGACACCACGGGGCTGCCACCGCCCTTCTGGGCCAGCTGGTAACAGGGCCGCTGGCGGGGGTCGTAGGTCTGGAGGTCCTGCCCCTGCACGGGCCCCAGGGAGCGCAGCTGGCCATCGAAAGCCTCGAGCCAGAGGCGGCGGGCGCCATTCGCCACGATCGCCTCCACCAGATAGGCGCTCCCCTCCGGCAGCCGGCCAGCCTCAACGCTGCTCTGCGGCCCCACCCGCTTCACCCGGAACAGGGAACCATCGGGCCGCGCCAGGTGATAGGCCGTGATCCGGGGGGTGCGGGCCAGCAACCGCTGCATGAGGGGCAGGGCCGCCCGCCACTCGGCCTCGGTGCGGGATCCCGCCAGGGTTGTGAGCTCGTCGAGCCCGGCCATCACCAGGCGGGGATCCGACTGGGCCGACCAGTCGGTGCGCAGCTCCCCCACCAGGGCCTCGAGGGTGTCGTCGCGGGCGAGGGACAGCAGCTCGGCGCTGCGCTGATAGCCGAGCCAGCCAACCAGCAATCCCAGCCCACTCACCAGGGGCACGAACAGGGCCACCAGCGAGACGGTGAACGACGGACGACGACGCATGGCCTTTCCTAGCGAGGACTCGCATCCCCGCAGAGACCTCCGTAGATTCCTTCCCGTTGCTCCGCCCGCCCGCATGTTCACCCAGGTCCGCTCCGCCAACCGCCGCGTCACCCCCGGCGACGCGAACGGCCGGGCGGTGATGAAGGCCGTGTATGTGGTGCTGGAGCCCCAATACCAGAACGCCCTCACCCAGGCGGCCACCTCCCTCAACGACCAGAACGGCCCCCTGGCGATCGAACTGAGCGGCTACCTGATCGAGGAACTGCGCGATGCGGAGAACTACGCCGACTTCTGCGCCGATGTGGCCGAAGCGGATGTGTTCATCGCCTCGCTGATCTTCATCGAGGATCTGGCCCAGAAGGTGGTGGACGCCGTGGCCCCCCACCGCGACCGCCTGAAGGCGGCTGTGGTGTTCCCCTCCATGCCGGAGGTGATGCGCCTCAACAAGCTGGGCAGCTTCTCGATGGCCCAGCTCGGCCAGAGCAAATCGGCCATTGCCAGCTTCATGAAAAAGCGCAAGGAGGCCGGCGGCGCCGGCTTCCAGGACGCGATGTTGAAGCTGCTCAACACCCTGCCCACGGTGTTGAAGTATCTGCCGGTGGAGAAGGCGCAGGACGCCCGCTCCTTCATGCTCAGCTTCCAGTACTGGCTGGGGGGTACGCCAGACAACCTCAGGAACTTCCTGTTGATGCTGGCCGACAAGTACGTGTTCCCCCGCAGCGGCGAGGGCAGCGCCGATCGGCCCGAGCTGCAGGTGGCCGATCCCGTCACCTTCCCCGATCTGGGCATCTGGCACCCCCTGGCGCCGGGGATGTTCGAAGACCTCAAGGAGTACCTGAACTGGAGCGCCAGCCGCAAGGATCTCTCCGAGAAGGCCCGCAAGGGCCCGGTGATCGGCCTGGTGCTGCAGCGCAGCCACATCGTGACGGGCGATGAGGCCCACTACGTGGCGGTGATCCAGGAGATGGAATACCGGGGCGCCACCGTGATCCCGGTGTTCTGCGGCGGGCTCGACTTCACCAAGCCGGTGAATGCCTTCTTCTACGACCCGCTCAACCCGGAGATGCCCCTGGTGGATGGGGTGGTGTCGCTCACCGGCTTCGCCCTGGTGGGCGGTCCGGCCCGCCAAGACCACCCCAAGGCGATCGAGGTGCTGAAGAAGCTCAATCGCCCCTACATGGTGGCCCTGCCCCTGGTGTTCCAAACCACCCAGGAATGGGAGGAGAGCGACCTCGGTCTGCACCCGGTGCAGGTGGCCCTGCAGATCGCCATTCCCGAGCTCGATGGTGCGATCGAGCCGATCGTGCTGAGCGGCCGCGACGATGCCACCGGCAAGGCCCACACCCTCCAAGACCGGGTGGATGCCATCGCCGAGCGTGCCATCCGCTGGGCCTCCCTGCGCATCAAGCCGCGCACCGAGAAGAAGCTGGCGATCACCGTGTTCAGCTTCCCGCCCGACAAGGGCAACGTGGGCACCGCGGCGTACCTCGACGTGTTCGGCTCCATCCACCGGGTGATGGAGGAGATGGCGGCGAAGGGCTACGACGTGAGCGGCCTGCCCAAAACCAGCAAGGAGCTGATGGAGGCGGTGCTCAAGGATCCCGAGGCCATGGAGGGGGCACCGGAGCTGGCAATCGCCCACCGCATGAGCGTGGAGGAATACGAGCGCCTCACCCCCTATTCCGAGCGTCTGGAAGAGAACTGGGGCAAGCCCCCCGGCAACCTCAACAGCGACGGCACCAACCTGCTGATCTACGGCCGCCACTTCGGCAACGTGTTCGTGGGCGTGCAGCCCACCTTTGGCTACGAGGGCGACCCGATGCGCCTGCTCTATTCGCGCAGCGCCAGCCCCCACCACGGCTTCGCCGCTTACTACACCTATCTGGAGAAGGTGTGGGGCGCCGATGCCGTGCTGCACTTCGGCACCCACGGCTCGCTGGAGTTCATGCCCGGCAAGCAAATGGGCATGAGCGAAACCTGCTACCCCGATTCGCTGATCGGCGCCCTGCCCAACCTCTACTACTACGCCGCCAACAACCCTTCTGAAGCCACGATCGCCAAGCGGCGCGGCTACGCCGAAACGATCTCCTATCTCACCCCTCCCGCTGAAAACGCCGGCCTTTACAAGGGCCTCAAGGAACTGGGCGAACTGGTGGGCAGCTACCAACAGCTGCGCGAGAGCTCCCGCGGCGTGCAGATCGTGAATGCGGTGGTGGAAACGGCGCGCCAGTGCAACCTCGACAAAGACGTTGAGCTGCCCGAAGTCGACGCCGCTGAGCTCGATCTCGACGCCCGCGATGGCGTGATCGGCGCGGTGTATCGCCAGCTGATGGAGATCGAGAGCCGCCTGCTGCCCTGCGGCCTGCACACCATCGGCAAGCCCCCCACCGCCGAGGAGGCGATCGCCACCTTGGTGAACATCGCCGCCCTGGAGCGCGAGGAGGAGGGCATCCGCTCCCTGCCGGGCCTGCTGGCCGAGAGCCTGGGCCGCACGATCGCCGATGTCTACAAGGGCAACGACGAAGGGGTGCTGGCCGATGTGGAGCTGAACCGCCGCATCACCGAAACCAGCCGGGCTGCCGTGGGCGCCATGGTGCGCAGCGTCACCGGCAGCGACGGCCGGGTGACCCTGCGGCGCAACTTCGGCTGGCTGTTTGATCTGCTGGTGAAGTTCAACTTCAAGCTGCCCAGCCCCTGGCTGCGGGCCTGCTGCGGCGCCGGCTTTGTGAGCGTCGACCAGAGCGAGCTCGACAAGCTGTTCGCCTACCTGCAGTTCTGCCTCGAGCA
>Ga0194130_10003101_pt1 | contig 22793 bp, 23 predicted proteins | sample TA2KigsurfametaG_FD_160084 | JGI IMG/M metagenome (GOLD analysis project Ga0194130, IMG submission 160084) | Freshwater microbial communities from Lake Tanganyika, Tanzania - TA2015050 Kigoma 12 surface | ecosystem: Environmental > Aquatic > Freshwater > Lake | place: Tanzania: Lake Tanganyika... | reverse complement strand
AGGGAATCATGCGCTTGCGTGGGAAATGGCATCCATACGTCTCACCTTATATAAAAGAGCCGATCAAAGCACTTGCAACATATCATCCCTCTTTTCTTTTGCGCTCTCCTGGGCAAAAGGCACAATCCTGGCAGGATATGCTCATGATTAAAAAAGAATTAGAATCCTAAATGAATTCTCTTTGATTATTAATTTTATTGGATGATTTTTTTAATGCATTTAGATTCAATTTTTATTTGGGACTCTCATTGTCATTTTACTTCTTAATTCAGCCATAAAATCTGGCATCTTTTTATCACTTTTTGGCACTCCTTTTTCACTCTTGTTGAGCTGAATAATTTCCCCTGCCACTTGCGCATCAGAAAAATCAACAATAATGATATTTGGATTTTTATCCTTCCAAATAGATAATTGTTCTGTGAACTTTTCTCTTACCATTTTAGCCATATCCTCTAAAGAACGAGGAACATCAAGAGTGAGATTAAGTCCATTCTTAATTGTATTTTCATTTGCTGTTAATTGAGACTGAACTACGTAGAATTTGTTTGCATAATCTTTATTTCTTAATTCTAGATGGGCAGATAATTTTTGATTGAGCTTTTCCACATTATCTTCATTCGCCCAATAGGATTCCATATATTCACTTTCATCCCAGACATCATCATATTTTTTTGCTTCAGTAGGATTATCATAAATCAAAATAATCTGTTTTTTTTGTTCCCACAGTTTTTTAGGTGTTACGCTCGTGCCAAAACTTTTGGGAACAAGCCTTCCTTCAAATGCCTTTCTAAGCTGGTTAATGAGATTCGTATGTCCTCCCCCTTTTTCTTCCGGCATATGACGCATATCGCCAATTTTAATAATAATAATTTCTTTGGGATGTGCAGAAGCAAAAGCTACTATTTGCCGTAGAACGCTTGAGAGGCTTGGGCCGTACAAACTATGAACCATATAAAATTCATTTTTACTCATTCTATAAATAACGCGCAGATCAAGATAGCGATTGCCATCATTTAATTGTTGAAAAATGGTCCTTGATTGGGCCATTGCCCATTTCTTTGCGATGGCTGTTATCGCAAATCCTACACCTACAGCCTTTAAAGCATTTAACTTACTGGGGAGATCCTGGTTTTGTCCAAACTTGTCTTCCAACGAATATGTCGCTGAATCGTGTGTACCTGGAATAATAATATCCTTTAAAGGTGTATTTTCAATATGGGGGGCATACTCCACCATCCAATCTGCATTGGCAGCATGAGTACCCTCGCTAAAGAGTGTGAAAATACTAATGATAATTCCTAACAAATATCGAACCATGTACCAACCATCAAAATATTATATCTCTCTTTACTATTATAACGATGGACAGTTAAAAGAATGCTAAGACATCTTGTCTGTTGGTCCCATTCCTCCTAAAATGCATTCCCTTTGCTAAAATTTAAGTTTTTAGGTATGGTAGATGAAAAATAATTCCCTTAAATGGATGATAGATCATGCCACTTTCTTTAAACACTCTTTCAAAGACAGATTCAATAGTTGCTAAAGCCATAGCCCACGAGCTCCAAAGGCAACAAGACCAAATTGAGTTAATCGCCTCAGAAAATATTGTCTCCCTGGCCGTTTTAGAAGCTCAAGGCTCTGTTCTAACGAATAAATACGCAGAGGGATACCCAGGTCGCCGTTATTATGGCGGATGTGAGTATGTTGACCAAATTGAACAATTGGCCATCGAGCGCTTGAAAGAACTTTTTGGATGTTCTTTTGCCAATGTACAGCCCCATTCTGGGTCACAAGCAAACCAAACTGTTTATCTTGCTCTTCTCAAGCCAGGTGATACAATATTAGGCATGTCCTTAGCCGCCGGCGGACATCTCACACATGGATCTCCGGTTAATTTATCAGGAAAGTGGTTTCATTCTGTAAGTTATAATGTTCACCCTCAAACTCACATCATTGATTACGATGAGGTTTTGCAAATTGCGAAAAAGGAACGTCCGCGTCTAATTATTACCGGAGGGTCTGCTTATCCACGTATTATTGATTTTGACAAGATGCGTAAAATTGCTGATGAGGTCGAAGCCTACTTTATGGTAGATATGGCCCATTTTGCCGGACTTGTGGCAGGAGGTGTTTATCCAAGCCCTCTCCCCCATGCCCATGTGGTTACTTCCACAACCCACAAAACTTTACGGGGACCCCGTGGTGGCATTATTTTAACAAACGAAGAAGACCTTTCCAAAAAAATTAACTCTGCTCTTTTTCCTGGTTTACAAGGGGGACCACTTATGCATGTTATAGCAGCTAAAGCTGTCGCTTTTGGGGAAGCCTTAAAACCAGACTTTAAAACTTATGCTGCAAATGTGGTAATAAATGCTCAAACGATGGGTGATCGACTTATTAACAATGGATTCACTTTAGTCTCAGGCGGAACAGACTCTCATTTAATTTTAGTTGATCTCCATACCCAAAACATTACCGGCAAAGATGCTGAAGCGGTTCTAGGGCAAGCAAACATAACGTGCAATAAAAATAGCATTCCTTACGATACAACACCTCCCACCGTTACATCAGGAATCCGCCTTGGAAGTCCAGCAGTGACAACCCGTGGGTTTGGAAAAAATGAATTTATTCAAATCGCTGATATGATTACAAGAGTTGTACAATCTCCCAACGAATCTATTTGTGAGAAAGTCCGGCAGGAAGCATCAGAGTTATGTAGTCGCTTTCCCATTTACTCTCCTCTTTCAGGAGCTTAAGGTGAGATGCCCTTTTTGTAACCACTCAGATACCGGCGTCAAAGATTCAAGAACCACAGAAGACAATGCATCAATCCGCCGTCGTCGATTCTGTATGGAATGCGGTTCTCGCTTCACGACTTTTGAGCGTGTCCATTTGCGCGATTTAGTTGTGATGAAGAAGAGCGGACTTCGTGTTCCCTTTGATCGAGACAAACTTGGCCAATCAATCGCAACAGCATTACACAAGCGTTCTATAGATCCTGAACGTACTGAACGCGTTATTTCGAGTATCGTTCGTCAATTAGAGACCTCTGGTGAAACTGAAGTTCCAACAACAGTTATTGGAGAAATGGTCATGGATGCGCTTTTACAGCTTGATCCGGTTGCCTATGTCCGCTTTGCAAGCGTTTATAAAGAATTTAATGATGTAAAGGACTTTGTAGCTTTTATAAAAAATAATTCTCTCTAACTCCTTTTGATACCCCTGCCCCTATGAAGGAAGATGTTGCCCATAAATGAGGCGAGTAAGATTATCTTTGTTTTGAAATTACACCTATGGAATAAACGTACGAGAGAGATCCTGGATATCCTTATACAGAATATTTATTTCTATAATTTATTTATCATTATTTTCACTATCCCCCTGGCGTAGAATTTAGGATAATGATAAACAGTAAATACGGATCTAAATGAGTTCATTGATGCATGCGACGTTTTAGAAAAGCCAAGATTGTAGCTACGTTAGGCCCGGCAAGCTTATCCGCCAAAATGATTACGAAACTCTACTCAGCTGGCGTAGATGTTTTTCGATTGAATTTTTCTCATGGTGCTCATGAAACACATCAAGAAGCTGTTAACATTATTCGAGACCTTGAGAAAAAGGTAAAGCGCCCCATAGGCATTTTAATGGACCTTCAAGGACCAAAACTGCGTATCGGTAAATTTGCTAAGAAGTCAATTATTTTAAAACCAAAAGATATTTTCCACCTTGATCTTGATGAGAAACCAGGAGATGAAACGCGTGTTAATCTTCCCCATCATGAACTTTATAGTAGCCTCCATAAAGGGACTGATCTTCTTCTAGATGACGGCAAGCTCAGGCTGCGCGTTATTTCGTGGAAGAAAAATTCAATAAAAACCGAAGTCATTATTGGCGGTGTTCTTTCTGACCGTAAGGGCGTAAACGTTCCTGGGGTTATTTTGCCTATTTCTTCTATGACAACAAAAGACCGCGCAGATCTATCCTTTGGATTAAAACAAGGAGTAGATTGGGTTGCGCTCTCATTTGTGCAACGCCCTGAGGACGTGACAGAAGCCCAAAAAGCCATTAAAGGAAAAGCAAAAATAATTGTAAAACTTGAAAAACCTATGGCTATTCAATTTTTACCTGAAATAATAAACTTGGCTGATGGAGTCATGGTGGCAAGAGGAGACCTTGGTGTGGAAGTCCCGCCAGAAGATGTCCCCAGTATCCAAAAACGGATTATTCATTTATGCAGAGAAGCAGGTAAGCCTGTTATTGTCGCAACACAAATGCTTGATTCTATGGTTGCAAATCCTACTCCGACACGTGCTGAAGCGTCAGATGTTGCAACAGCAATTTATGATGGTGTTGATGCAGTTATGCTATCTGCAGAATCAGCTTCAGGCAAATTTCCCATTGAAACTGTCTCAATCATGGATCGTATTATTTATCGCGTAGAACAAGATGAAATTTATCGACAAATGCTTGATGCAACTCGCCCCCAACCCCTCCCCAATGTGGCAGATGCAATAACATCAGCTGCTCGGCAGGTTGCCCATACGATTGGTATTGCAGGCATGGTTACTTTCACAGAATCAGGTGCTACAACATTAAGAGCTGCAAGGGAAAGGCCCGAGGCCCCCATTATTGCTGTAACACCTACTTTAGCCACGGCGCGTCGATTAGCCTTAGTATGGGGGGTACACCCTGTTATGGCTCCAGATATCCATACTTTTTCTGAAATGGTGAATCGAGGTTGTAAAATTGCTTTTGACCAAAAGTTTGCAAAGCAAGGTGACCAAATCATTGTTATTGCAGGTGTTCCTTTTGCTGTAGCTGGAGGAACAAATATTTTACGCATTGCAAAAATTGAAAAATTTTCAGAGGAAAGCTAAAAGATGACAACATCTCAAACACAAAAATCCAACCAGAATACTTTTGTTGATGAATCTCTTCCTCGCTGGGATTTAACAGATTTTTATGACTCAATAAAAGATCCAAAGATCCAGGAAGATCTAGCTCATGCAATGTCCTTGGCTAAGAATTTTTGCCAATCTTATGAAAAGAAATTTACACCCAACGGCTCATTAACAGGGTCATGGAAAGGGGAAGATTTATATAAGGCACTTCAAGAATATGAAAATATTGATGAGCTTCTTGGCAAACTCATCAGTTATGGATACTTATCCTTCGCTACAAATGTTAATAATCCCCCCGTCCTCCAGTTCTTTCAAATGATTCAAGAACAAGTCACGAACATTTCTTCTAATCTTATCTTTTTTACCCTCGAACTCAATCAAATTGAAGATGAAGCTTTGAAGAAAGCTTACCAAGATAGTGCCGATTTAACGAAGTATAGTCCCTGGGTAGATAATATTCGCCTTTTCCGTCCTCATCAACTCTCTGCCGACTTGGAGAAACTTCTCCATGAAAAATCTGTCACAGGTCGTAGCGCATGGATTCGCCTTTTTGAAGAAACCCTCGCAGGTATGAAATTTTCTCTTATGAACAAAGAAATGACTTTGGCTGAAGTTTTAAATCTCTTAAGCAATAAGGATGCTGGAGCGCGTCAAAGTGCTGCTCAGGCTTTATCTGAAGGTCTTACACGAAACGCATCAATATTAACTCTTGTTACAAATACGTTGGCCAAAGATAAAGAAATTGAAGATAATTGGCGCCAATATCCCCATCCAGTCGCTGCTCGGAATCTCTCAAATCAGGTTGAAGATGAAGTCATTGAAGCTCTTGCAAGCGCTGTTAAAGGAAGTTATAGCAGACTATCTCATCGTTACTATGCCTTAAAAGCAAAATGGTTGGGTCTCAAAAAGCTAGAATATTGGGATAGGAATGCTCCCTTACCCGAAGCAGAAGATAATTTAATTCCCTGGAAAGATGCGCAAGATATTGTGCTCAATGCATACCAGAATTTTCACCCGGAAATGGCACAGATAGGACGTAAGTTCTTTGATCAACCATGGATTGATGCACCTTCTCAAAGCGGCAAGGAGTCTGGTGCCTTTTCCCACCCAACTGTTCCCAATGTACACCCTTACATCTTATTAAATTACCATGGAAAATTAAGAGATGTAATGACACTTGCCCATGAATTAGGACATGGCATCCACCAGGTATTGGCCGCAAAACAAGGCTTTTTACTATCAGCTACGCCTTTAACCATTGCGGAAACAGCCTCTGTTTTTGGAGAAATGTTAACCTTTAAGGCCCTTCTTGCAAAAACCACAACCCCCCTTCAGAAGCGTAGTCTGTTAGCCTCAAAAGTTGATGATATGATCAACACTGTCGTCCGTCAGATTGCTTTTTTTGAGTTTGAACGTACTCTTCACCAAAAACGGCGTACGGGAGAATTAACCACTGATGATATTGGTGCTATTTGGATTGAAACTCAGAAGGAAGCCTTAGGAGATGCTGTTAATCTTGATCCTCTTGTCCGTCCTTACTGGGGATATATTTCTCATTTTATTCATGCGCCGTTTTATGTATACGCCTATGCATTTGGAGATTGCCTAGTAAATTCCTTGTATTCTGTTTATGAATCTCAATATCCTAATTTTTCTAACCTTTATATTGATTTATTAAAGGCAGGAGGAACAAAGCGCTATGGAGAACTTTTAGAACCTTTTGGTTTAAATGCTAAAGATCCAGCATTTTGGCAAAAAGGTCTCAATGTCATATCTGCCCTCATTGATGAGTTGGAACAACTCTCTTAAAATACTCTTTATTTTAAACCAATTTTTAAATGCCAATAAAAAACATTATTAAAATCTATTGAAATTTTTAATAAAAATTCCATTTTAACATGTGTAGCTTGTTAAAAAGAGAATAAAAATGCTTAAAAAATATAAAAAAAACGAGCTGGGTGGCGGATCCTTAGAATTTTTTCTGATTGGTTTCTTAGCTTTCTTCAGTTTAACAGCAATAATTGTCCACTTCCTAGGTTAAAAGCCGTTTACAAGAAGTGTTCTTTTACATTTTCTTCATAATTTCATTTTATCATTAAAATATAAGCAACTCTAACGTTGATTGATATCAAGGAATAAGCTTATGCGGCTAATTAATCCATTTATTAATGATGAAAGAGGTGGAGGATTAGTCGAATATGTTCTTGTTATTGGTCTCATTGCCTTAGCTGCATTTACAGCTATGACAACGGTTGGAACAAAACTAAATTCTAGCGTGACAAGTATTTCTAACAAGCTTCCTTAGAACCAGTAAAAAATATATCTTTCTTTAATGTTTTAAATTCATGTTAGAAATCAATTTCTTTATTTTTTTAAATCTGAAATGGGGAAATATAAAGCATTTGAGAAAGAATTTTATCGAATTAAAACAAAAGTTAAAATTTTAACGTTTTGTTAATAAGTACACGGCAATATGGTACTTGAACAAAGTAGAAAAGTACTTGGGTTCAAGTAGTTTTTAAACTAAAGAGGAAAAGCAGATGAAGATATTTAATATTTTTCGTTTCGATGAAAAGGGTGGAGGCTTGGTCGAGTACACACTCATAGTTGCCTTGATTGCTTTAGCTGCAGTTGCCGCAATGACAACAGTTGGTACCAAACTTAATACCAACATGACAAGCATCTCAAACAAGCTAACATAATCCATAAAAAGTATTTGATAGCCGCATTTGTAGTATTTATTTACAGACAGTAGCGGCTATCACTTATTATTTCTTATTTTTCTTAAAAATAAAATCAAAATCCCTTTAACTTCTCATTAACAATTAATTTATATACTGACTAAGTAAGCGAGGCATTGATTTAATTATTACGCTCTATACTGAACGAAATAATTAAAAATTTATTTTAAACGGAGAGGTAAAATGGAAAAAATATCTTTATTCCTTAAATCAGAACAGGGGGGTGGACTTGTTGAATATACCCTCATCGTTGCTTTAATTGCTCTTGCTGCCGTTACAGCAATCACTACAGTAGGAACAAAAATTACAGCAAGCTTCACCAGCATTTCTAACAAGCTTACTTAAAAAGAGCTTATTTAAATTCTGGTTCATTACAAGGAGGGGCAAAGCTCAATCTCTTTTTAATTGATGCTGCCTTGACAATTGAAGTGAAGGGGTTCTGATGAGTACTGCAGAAAACATTAAAAAGTCATTACCGCAAATGTCTTCGCAAGAGAGCACAAATAATCGTTTAATGCCTTTGCGTTCGATGATTTATAACGCGTTGATGATCAGAATTGATCCTAATACTGCTGTCCATATGACCCCTGGAGAACTTCAGCAAGAAACTGAAGACTTCGTTGTCCAATTTGTTAATACACAAGGCGTACAACTCAATCGACGCGAGCAGAAGCAAGTTGCAACAGATATCGTAAACGATATGATTGGCTTTGGACCTCTTGAGCAACTTCTTAATGATGATAGCATAACTGATATCATGGTTAATGGACCTGATATGGTTTATGTGGAACGACAAGGAAAATTAGAAAAAACGTGGGTTACTTTCCGTGATCATGCTCATGTTTTACAAATCGCTCAACGTATTGCGGGTCGCATTGGACGACGCGTCGATGAAGCAAGCCCAATGGTGGACGCTCGTTTGCCAGATGGAAGTCGTATTAACATTATCACTCCACCTGTTTCGTTAAACGGCCCAGTGCTTTCAATTAGAAAATTTGCACGCCGCACCATTGATATTGAGAATATGATTAGACAAAAAAACTTGTCTTTAAAAATGGCGGAATTTCTCCAAATTGCAACTACATGCCGTCTTAATATACTTATATCCGGTGGTACTGGTTCTGGTAAAACAACCCTCTTAAATGCTCTCTCCCAAATGATTAATCCAAATGAGCGTATTGTAACCATCGAGGACGCAGCAGAATTGCGTCTCAAGCAACCTCACGTTGTACGTTTAGAAATGCGCCCAGCAAACATTGAAGGAGAAGGTTCAATTTCAATTCGTGATTTGCTTAAAAATGCTCTTCGTATGCGTCCTGACCGTATTATCGTTGGTGAGGTACGTGGCCAAGAATCAGTAGATATGTTACAGGCAATGAATACGGGACATGATGGATCCATGTCTACCATCCACGCAAACAGAGCAGAAGATGCTCTTATGCGTTTACAAAATATGATTACAATTTCTGATACAGGTGTTCCTGTAAAAGTTATTCAGGCTCAAATTGCAGGTGGTGTAGATTTGGTCGTTCAAATTGCAAGAATGCGTGACGGCGTACGACGTGTAAAAGAAATTATCGAAATCGTAGGCATGGAAGGCGAAGAAATCAAAACTCAAACATTGTTCGACTTTTCTTATGAGAATGAAGATAAAGAAGGACGTTTGATTGGAGAGTTTGTTCCCAAATCTGGAACCATTCCTGTATTTATGGAAAAAGCAAGGTACTTTGGTCTTGACCAAAAACTTGCACATATAATGGGGCTATCCTGATGACACCTCAAGTCCTCATTGATTGGTCCATTGCCATAGGTATTACAGCCTTTCTTTATATACTCTCTCTTTCTCTTATTTTTCCTCTGATGCGTGCTCGTCGCCATTTGCGCGAAAGATGGGGTCAATACGGCGGAGGAATGATTGAAAAATGGGATAAAACCGTAGCAAAAATTGAGGAAAGACGGCTACGATCTATACAAGCACAAAGCAAATTAAAAGCTATTTTAGATCGCCCCTCCCCTTCTTTAAAGATGATAGAATATTTATTTTATCGCAGTAATGTGTTTCCACATCTTAAGACACACATTGCAATTCAAGTGCTTACCCTAATCATTGCAACAGATATTATGTTTGTCTTCTTTTTTGGATCATTATGGAATGCATTTTTTGTAGGATTACTTATCTCCATTTCATGTCATTATCTGTTTTTGAGAATCAAAGAAAGCATTTGGAAAAAATCCTTCATCAAAGTTTTTCCTGTATCCTTAGATATTATTAACCGTGGATTAAAAACTGGTATGACACTCGGACGTGGTATTGCCATGGTGTCAGAAGAAGTGGATGATCCTGTCGGTGGCGAATTTAACTACTTAGCTTCTCAATTACAAATCGGTATCAGCCCTGATGATGCTTTAGTAGAAGCAGCTTCACGTATTGGCATAAATGAATTTAGATTTTTTTCCTTAGCTCTCATCATTCAAAGAGAAATGGGAGGAAGTCTTGCAGATATTTTAGGGAAACTTTCTGAAGTGATTCGGGAAAGAGACCGTTTTCGTAAGAAAGTGTGGACCCTTTCTGCCGAAAGTCGAACAACAGCATTAATCGTTGGGCTTCTCCCAATTTTCTTAGGAATTCTAGTTGAGCTTATTAGCCCTGGGTATATTAAGTTTTTCTTTACAGACCCTAAAGGAAAAATCATGTTATGGGTTTGTGCAGGCTTAACTCTTACAGGCATCTTGGTTATTACTCGTATGATGAGCATGGAGGAGTAATATGCCAGAAATTGATCTCGTCACCTTCCAATCAATAAACATGGCCATTGCAACAGGGATAAGTGTCTTTGTTGTTTTATATATGGTAGGAAAACTCTTATTTACTTGGCCACAACTTGAGAGCCGACTAGACAATATACGTACATATTATAGCTTGAGCGAAGCTTCATTCATTAAAGCTAATCTCAATAATCAGTTTTGGCAACGCAGAAAAAAATCAGAGAAAAAGAGAGTGAGTTATATAAAGCGCGCCTTAGACTCCATTCTTAAAAACCCTTTTTTGGTTGAAGAAAGTATGAAGACCAGTTTTGAACAAGCTGGATGGCATTTAAAAGAAACACAACTTATTTTTCTGGGTTCAAAATTAGCATGCTTTTTCATTGGCCTGGGAATTGGATATATTGTTCTCCTGACACGTCCCGCTTTAGCGGACTCCTCGTTTACAGTTAAATGGCTTGTCTTAATTCTGATAGCTTTTACAGGATGGCTTGTCCCTGATTTATATCTCAGAGGAGTGATTAAAAATCGTGTTGAGACAATCGAAAAACAATTTCCCGATGCACTTGATTTAATCATTATTTGTTTACAAGCAGGACTTGGATTGAATCGAGCAATTGAACGTGTTGCAAAAGAAATGAGCTTGTTTGGCAAAGAAATAGCTCACGAGCTTACCATTACAAATATTGAACTAGAAATTATGCTCGATCGTAGACAGGCATTGCAAAATCTTTATGCGCGCGTTCCCAGTACAATTATCCGCACATTCACCACTGCTGTGCTTCAATCCATCCAACAAGGTACCCCAACACTTCAAGCTTTGGATGTTTTATCAAAAGAAATTCGAGATACTCGAATGCAAAAAGCAGAAACGAAAGCTGCCAAATTACCTTCCTTGATGGTCATTCCTCTTGTTTTATTTGTGATGCCTAACCTCTTCATTGTGCTTTTAGGCCCAGCGATTGTGAGGTTACTCAATGTCACATAATATTCTTTTCTTAAATTATAGGGGATTTAACAAAAACCAAAGAGGCGCTTCCCTCATCGAATTCGCCTTCGTTTTTCCAATTCTTATTACAATTATTTTAACGACTTTGGAATTGGGAATCATGCTTGCCATAAAAGTCAATATGCAAAGCTGTGTTATGGCAGGTGCTTATTATGGAGCGGCTGGAAACCATTTTTCAGGAGCCACGCGCAGTGCTTCAGCACAAACTATCATGACAAATGGGATATCAGGTCTTCTTAATATCTCTAACGTCACAATCACCATGGAATCCTATCCAAGTTTTGCAATTGCTAGTCTTGGTGGATCCGGCACTTTAGGAACCGGGAACCCAGGTGAGGTTGGGAAATATAAAATGCAGTATGCTTACACTCCTGTAAATCCTCTAGTTGTAGCTATTTTTGGTTCACCAAAAATATTATCTGCAATTACCTACGCCGTGAATGAGGAGATATTCCCACCATGATGCACTTAAAAAAAATCAATCAATTTAAGGAAGATTCTAAGGGGGCCTCTATGGTTGAGTTTGCCCTTATTTTACCCTTACTCGTCACCGTATCTTTGGGCATCTATGAGACAACCAATTACATCATGCTCAGCACCAAGCTTAACGAAATTGCCACGGGTGTTGCAAATTGGGTTAGTGGACAAACCAACGTTGCCACCATCACTGATTGTTTGATCGGTGCAAACTTAATGGGAACAGATTATGGTTTCAGTACTAAGGGAGCTGTCGTAGTAAGTGGATTTGAACAAATAGGATCCACCAGTAATCAAAAGCTTGTGTGGCGTCAAGCCTCTGCGGGTGGAGCGAGCTCAATTACAACAGACTCAGCTACTGGGCAAGTTGTATCTGCCCCATTTTCTTTAGCGCTTGATCCGCAGATGATCGTTGTTGAAGTGACATACAACTATCAGCCCACCTTCTCTTATTTCATAGGTATTTTTCCCTCTGTGAAATTGCTGAAAGTTGCACAGGCTGTTCCAAGAGGATTTGGAAGCTTCAATCCTCTTCCTCCAGTTTAGATAGGTGAATTTATGAGTTTCAAGGAAATAAAAAAAATTGTGAAATTTCATAAAGAAGAAAAGGGAGGCATTCTTGTCTTTATGGGAATATGTCTTATCCCCCTCTTGCTGATGCTTGGGTTGGCTGTCGATAGCTCAATTGGACTAGGTCAAAAAAGAAAACTTCAAATGGCTGTAGATGCAGCCGCAAAAGCAGGAGCAAACCTTGCAAGTGATGATGTTAGTGCTATCACAGCACAAGCGCAAAAAATCTTTAATGCGAATATCACAAATATGATGAATGTTACTGGGCCTTTTGTGTCAGTTGATACCGTAAATGACGTCGTCACTGTTTCTGCGTCTGTTGTTGTTCAAAATACATTTATGAAGCTTGCCAACCTCAATACAAATACTTATAACGCAACTTCATCCGTCCCCTTAAATATGGGCCCAGCTTCTGAAATAGCGATCGTATATGAGTTATCTACACGATATGCCGGTACTAACTTTCATGAAAATGTGTGCAATTCTCTTATTAACTTTGTAAACAGCTTGCCAGATAATATCATGGTAAGCATTACTCCCATAGCAACTGAATTTCAGCTTGATACAAATAATACTGTATCCAGTAATCTTTTTAATCATCTCAGTTCGACAACAAATGATGAGTCAGTTAATCCTGCTTTTTTTCCTTTGAGCAATAAACTTGCTTGGAATCTTCCAAATTATAATCTTGTTACTAATCTTTTTTATACAGCTGGTGGAGAATATGCTACTTATCCAACTGATCCTGGCGTCCTTATCAGTAACCCTTCTCCTGGAATGTGCACGATTCCAACCCCAAATTACCCTTCATGTTCGACGATAATGTGGCCAAACAAATGCCCGGGCACGAACAATATTTCCTGCTCTCAGGTATATTCCTATATTTCAAATGCCGTTTATCCCATTCTTCCATTAACGGCTAACAAAAGCCTCCTTGTAAACTACATCAATGGTTTAAAAGCCTTTACCCCACGTTCAGGGGGATTTTTCCCCTCCTTAATTTCTTGGGGATGGCGCACCATTGATCCAGCCTGGAAGGATTTTTGGATGATCAACGCAAATGCTAAAAATACTGTACGCAGAAATGGGGTTCATCCAAATGCTTATGGGACAAAACAAAAAAGCATGATTCTTATTGTCTACGGTGGAGCTTATTGGGATTCATTCCCGAATGATGCCAATAGTTACTACATAAATCCCTGTGGTGATGCAACTAAAGTTGTTAAGGGACTTAATCATTGGTGGCTTACATCCTATGGCATGGTCCCAATCCCGACAGATTATCAGGCAAAGGCCAATGATATTACGTGCGAAAATCGTTGGTATAAAACAATGGATAGAGGTCTTGGTTTAGCGTTATCAGATAGCACAAATTATAATGGAACACTCAATACAACATCATTTCAGTCAGCAATTTTGTCGGAAGTGAAAAGTAAATTTTTGAGAATTTGCTCAAACATCCAAGCAAAAGGTATTGACGTATACGTTCTTACAGCTGGTGATTTATCTGAGGTGTCCCCCTGTTGTAATACCTATTCCAATTCAAGTGGAAATGCTTATGCATCATCAAATTCTCCAACGGGTATTGGTGCAGGATTAAATTCATTTAGATCGAAGATTTTAGCCAAGCTTAGTTAGATATTTGACAGCCGCTATATTGACGATCACAATAGAAGAAACACGGTCAAAAACTAAAGGTTACAGTCATGATAGTTCACATTGCGAAAAAAATTAGCGCCTTTCGCACGGAAGATCGTGGAGGTATCCTTGTTTTCGTTGGAATCTGCTTACTTCCAATGCTTTTGATGTTAGGCCTTGCTGTTGATAGTTCCTTTGGACTTGCTCAAAAACGCAAACTTCAAATGGCTGTAGATGCCGCTGCAAAAGCCGGGTCTGTGAATGGTGCCGGTGAAAATGATGCTGTCACAGCAGAGGTGCAGAAAATATTTAACGCAAATACAGTCAATATGAAAAATGTGAATGGACCAGTTACTACAATCGACATAGATAATAATGCACTTACCGTGTCAGCCTCTGTAGTCGTATCAAATATGTTTATGACTTTGGGAGGGATTCCAACAAGTACTTACACAGCATCAACCACAGTCCCCTTAAGTAATAGTAATTATTATGAAATAGCAATTATTTATGAAGTCTCAGCACGCTTTCAAGGAGGGGGCTTTCACAACAAAATTTGTAACGCTCTTATGGATTTTGTAAATGGTTTACCAGATAATGTTTTAGTAAGCATTACGCCTATTGCCACAGAAATTCTTCTTGATTCAACAAACACTGTTCCCAATAATTTATTTAATCATCTCAGTATGGCAACTGATGATGAATCGGCCGGTCCTGCATTCTTTCCTTTAAGTACAAATTACGGCTGGTCAATGACATCCTATAACGCTGTCACAAACCCATTTTATACAACATCAGGTTATTCCACGCTCACAAGTAATCCTCTTCCGAGCATTTGCCCTGGAGGGTACCCTTCTTGCCCACCCAGCATGTGGCCCGATAAATGTCCTCCTTTGAATACAAATACGTCATGTTCGCAAGTTTATAGTTATAAAAACAATCAGATTTTCCCCATACTTCCTCTAACGATGAATAAATCTCTTATCATAAAATACTTAAAAGATTTGCAAAACTATGTTGCACCTTCTGATGGGCTTTTCCCTTCTCTTATAACCTGGGGATGGCGTACCATTGATCCAGCATGGCGTGACTTTTGGAAAGTTAATACTGACTCAGCAAACACTTTACGAACAGCAGGAGACTATCCTCATTCTTATGCAAGAAAACGCAAAAGTGTTGTCATCATTTTTGACGGGGCTCAATATTGGGATGGTTACGCAACCAACTTAGGTAATTACTATAATAATAAATGTGGAGATGCCAGTACCGAAGCCGGAGGGATGAATCACTGGTGGATGACAGCTTATGGAATAGTTCCTGTTCCAACAGATTATATTAGCACTGTAGATGATATTACATGCGAAAATAAATCCTACACGACTCTGGATAAAGGATTAGGTCTTAACTTATCTGATAATAAAAACTATAAAGCAACTGTTTCTTCAACATCCTATAAGGACGCCATCTTAAACGAATCTTTAGCAAAATTTTTGCGAATCTGCACAAACATGAAAGCAAAGAACATTGATATATTTCTTCTTTCACCAAGCAACATCTCGACCCTCGCACCATGCTGCAACTCAAGTTCAAATGCTTATACTATAACGAATGCAAATTCCGTTATTTTAGCTGCCATGCAAGCCGCAAAAGCAAAGATTCTTACAAAAATTTCTTAAGGACATTTGACAGATGGTGAAACCTTATTCACAATAAGGCAAAACAAAAACGGTAGTGCCATGGAAAATAAACACCACGCTGAATACGGTCACGATTTAACGGTCAAGCAAACTGAGATTACACCCGCAAACAAAATTCTTGTAAAAACGGCAACATATGGTGCCGTGGTGGTGGCTGCTCTCCTCATTGGTGCAAAATTTTTTGCTTGGATGCGAACTGATTCTATCAGTATGCAAGCCTCTCTCATCGACTCCCTTCTCGATATAGTTGCCTCAATTATAAACCTGTTGGTTGTCAGCCAAGCCATTAAACCAGCTGATAAAGAGCATCGTTTTGGCCATGGTAAAGCAGAAGCTCTGGGAGGATTAGGACAATCAACTTTTATTGCTGGTTCTGCAGTTTGGTTAATTATAGATGCCCTCCATAGGCTCATAGACCCTCATCCATTACAAGAAAGTCACATTGGAACGATCGTTATAATTATTGCAATTATTTTGACCTCGCTTCTTGTAGCTTATCAGCGTTATGTTATCAAGCGAACCCGCTCACTTGCTATAGCGGCAGACTCTCTCCATTATTTAGGAGATTTGTACACCAATCTTGGTGTTTTAGCTTCGCTGAATATCACTGCCTATTTTGGATGGATTCGATTTGATGCTCTTGTGGGTGCCGGCATCGCCCTTTACATTTTATATACTTCGTGGGTCATTGGGCGCAAATCTTTGGATGTCCTAATGGACCGTGAATTACCAGATACAGCACGTCACCAAATTATTGAAATTGCTTTAGCACACCCAAAGGTATGGGGTATTCATGATTTAAGAACACGCTCCGCTGGTTTGCAGGATTTTATTCAAATGCATCTCGATATGGACGAGCAGTTATCACTTCTAGAAGCTCATGAAGTAGCAAATGATGTTGAATTAGCCATTAGCAAAGCATTTCCGCATGCCGAAATAATTATTCACCAAGATCCTATCCCACATCCTGAGGCAGCTTCTACATGAAGCAAGGTGCGCGTTTTCAGGCAGCCATAATTTTATTAGATAAGATTTTGGGTGTGACAACTCCAGCAGATCAGGTGATAACGTCTTACTTTCGTCATAACCGCTATATTGGATCTGGAGACCGCCGGACAATTTCTGAAATTGTCTTCCAAATCTTACGTCGATATGAAGAACTTTCCTGGTATATTTCAACTGTTTTGCAAGGAAGCACTCACAAAGGAAACACAAATAAAGCACGATTGCTTGTTTTAATCTATGCTCACAAAATACAGAATCTTACTGTGCAGGACATACAAGCATTATTTCACTTCAAATCCCCTGAGGATAAATATGGGCCTCCCCCCCTAACAACACTTGAACACATGTTTTTAAAAGAAAGCGAGAAACTAACACCAGACCAAATGCCTGTCCATGCACGCTATAATGTGCCTCTCTGGGCATTACCTCATTTAAAGATGGTCTTTGGCGAATATATCGAAGAAGCCTTACCTACCTTAAATCAACCAGCTCCTTTGGACTTGCGTGTAAACACGCTTAAAGCGGCACGTGAAAATGTTTTAGCAAAACTTCAGGAGGAAGGATTTAACGCCCTTCCCACACCATTATCTCCCATTGGGATTCGGTTATCTGAGCGCCATCCTCTCGCAAATCATCCTTTATGGAAAGACGGTCATATTGAAATCCAAGACGAGGGATCACAGCTCCTCGCTCTTTTAGCAGATGCCAGACCTGATATGGCGGTGCTTGACTTTTGTGCAGGTGCGGGGGGAAAAACACTTGTTATGGCAGCAACTATGCACAATAAGGGACGCATCGTTGCAACGGATGTGGCTTTGTGGCGTCTCAATCGTTCTCGTGAGCGACTTCGACGCGCAGGCGTTTATAATGTTGAATTTCGTTCATTGGAAGATGCTCAATCTGGAAAGTGGTTAAAGCGCCAAAACCAGAGATTTGATCGTGTTCTCATAGACTCTCCTTGTTCAGGAAGTGGAACATGGCGTCGAAATCCTGATTTAAAGATGCGCTTTAAGGAAGAAGACCTTGCAGAATTGCTTATAAAACAAGCACATATATTGGAGCGGGCTTCGCCCCTTGTTAAACCAGGAGGGCGGCTCGTTTATGCAACTTGTTCTCTTTTTAAAGAAGAAAATCAGACGCAAGTTGAGAATTTTCTCACCCATCATCCTGATTTTCATCTCATCCCTCTTACTGACATCTGGACATCTGTTTTAAAAAGCCCCTGCCCCACCAACAACACTATGCTTCAATTAACCCCCTATGAACATCATGTCGATGGCTTTTTTGTTGCTGTTATGGAACGCAAAAAATAAGTCGATGTACCCCTTATATTTGGGGGATCGACAATTCAGAACTTTCAGGACACAATATTAATGAAAAGTATAATTATAATGGGGATTTAACATGTTCATTATGGACAGATTTATAAGATTTGGCGTTTCATTTGGAAGTGCATTAGCAATGGTTGTCTCATTCACTTACCATCACTCAATTTTATGGGCAATAATCCATGGATTGTTTGGATGGCTTTACATAGGGTACTTTTTGCTCAACCAGCAATAAAGGGTACGATATTTAGCAAATAACTTAGATGTGAGGAAGAGGCTGGCGTTAGTCAACCTCATCCTTCATACGAACATAACTAATAACCTTCGTAACGCCGTCTGTATTACGGGCATAGTTAATAACCTTCTCAAGTTCAGTTTCGTCTTGTGCGATTCCCATAAGATAAACTTGGCCGCTAACGGTTTTGATGCTGTAATTACGTGATTTGATTTCCGAATCAAACATCAACGTACTTTTGAGTTGTGTGGTAATCCATGTGTCCTTTGTATATGTTCCTATAGAAGCTCCACCTGCTCGCCCTATATTATCAATAACGCGCTTAACACCTTCTTGCTCCCAAGCAATCTTTACAGCATCAATGTGCATCTGTTCATTAGGAACTGCCCCTGTGAGCATAACTTCACCATTTTGCACGTTTACATTTATGACCCGATGAAGCTCTGGATCTTTCTTATAGAGGGCAAGCTTTATCGCTGTTGATAATTTTGTATCAGTCCAAGCACCAGTGACGCCTTTTTCTTTCGTTGCTGCCACTCCAACTGCAGCGCCTCCGCCAATAACCGTTGGCACACAAGCTGACAGAGAAATTGCACATGTTGCAATACCGATTAGGAGCAAGGGTTTATTATAATCCATGATCAATTTTCCTTTCCAAATAATCCTTAATCACCTGTAAACCATGCATTCATAATATGCTTAGGCCATTTATACGGGATTAGTAAAACCGGGTCAAAGCGAATATTTTCAGGTGTCCAAGGCAAATGGCGCAGATAAAGGGAAAGCGCCATTTCTATGCGTTTTTGTTGCCGAAAAGAAATGGCTTCAAGAGCCTGCTGTAAATTCAGACGATATTTAACCTCAACTGCAACCAAGGTTGATCCTCTAGAAGCGATAAGATCAATTTCGCCAACAGCAGTCTTATAACGATATTTTAAAATGCGATAGCCTTTCAAACGAAGAGTCCAGGCAGCCAAAAATTCCGCTAAATAACCTTGCCTATGATAAGTTTCGAGCCAAGCGCGCATCGTAACCCCTTATTTTCGCGTAGGATAACACCATAAAATTGTAGAAGAATCAATCAAGGTTAAGGAATGCGAAAAACGGTCGCCTACCCAAACTCGCAGAGAAATTAAAATCCTTGTTATCTCTTTTTTTCAGAGTTTTTATGAGAACGCGTCCCCTTCTTCGAGAGGTGGAGAGCACACTGGTAAACGTGTTGACGGGAAAGACCTAACGTGCCTGCCACAAGGGTGCACGCATCCCGAAGACTGTGTGTTTGAAGGGTCTGGCGCAAAAGAGCTTCCATATCTTCCTCCTTGGGTAGAGCTGATAAAGGAGGACTCAACACCACGACAATTTCGCCCTTGGGAGGAACTTCATCATAATAATGAATGAGTTCTTCAAAAGATCCTTGCTTGACATCTTCAAAGAGCTTCGTAATTTCTCGAATAACAGCAACTTGACGATTAAAAAATATCTGTTCCATAGATTTTAAAGTGCGCGTTAAGCGTTGCGCAGATTCAAAAAAAACAAGAGTCACGGGAAGAAGAGAATATTCTTGAAAAGATTTTTTGTCTGCAAAGCCTGCGAAAAGAAATCGATCACTTGGCATCCCCGAAAGAACAAGGCCTGCAATAACTGCTGAAGGACCAGGAAGGAATGTTACAGGCAATTTTTCTTCATAACACTGCCGAACAAGTTTATATCCAGGATCTGAAATAAGAGGAGTCCCAGCATCACTTATCAAGGCCAAAGCCTGTCCTTGAGACACCTTTTTAATAATCTGAGGACGCACCTTGTTTGCATTATGATCATGATAGCTGATTAAAGGCTTTTCGATTCCATATGTCGACAAGAGCTTTTGGCTTACACGCGTATCTTCACAGAGAATTGCGTCACATTCTTTTAGAATGTCCAAGGCCCTTAACGTAATATCCTTTAAATTCCCAATCGGCGTTGCAACAATGTAAAGACCTTTTTGCAAAACTACCCCCGATTGCGCATAAGGCGCGATTTATCACGTTGCCAATCACGCTCTTTGATTGTCTGTCGCTTATCAACCGTTTTCTTTCCGCGACCTAATCCCAATTCCAATTTAGCTAAGCCTTTGGCATTAAAATAAAGCTTAAGGGGAATTAAGGTCATTCCTTTACGTCGAATTGCCCCTAAAAACTTTGCAAGCTGACGCTTTTTCATCAGTAATTTTCGGGGGCGTTTAGGTTCGTGATTAAAGCGATTAGCTTGTAAATACTCAGGAATATTAGCATTAAAGAGAAAAATTTCGCCTTCCATTTCTCCTGCAAAAGCCTCATTGATGCTGCTTGTTCCTAGCCGCAAAGATTTTACTTCACTTCCCAGTAGAACAATACCGACCTCAAGCGTCTCCAGGATTTCATAATCAAACCTTGCCCGCCGATTTTGAGCCACAATACGATATTGATTAGAATCCTCTGTCATAAATGATGACCTCTATGATTTTTTAGGAGAAGGTTTATGCGGAGCTTTCATTTCTTCCGCAACTGTTACTTCTCCAATAACAGAGATACCCTTAATGATCAGAAGGAATATAGCAACAGGAAAAAAGACAACACCCCAAAAAAGCAACCAATTCCACTGAGCATGGTAACTTATGTAATACTGCGCAGTTCCCGTCACGAAAGCAGAATTTTTAATGAGCAATAAAACGCCTACAGGCAACCATAAAATTAAAAAAAGAATAAGATAAAATACATTTCCTCGATAATGAAAAGGACTAGAAAACTGCACTATTCTTGTTGTCTGCCGAGGCTCTTCCATGATTTGCTCCTTACTTTTTTACCAATCCAACATTTACCATTGTCTCATAAACTTGCTGTTCTGTTTTTTGAGAGACAGGCACTAGAGGCAATCGAAGCTCATTACGACACTTCCCTAATAATGAAACAGCATATTTCAATGGAGAGGGATTTGTCTCCAATAACAAAGCTTCGTGAAGAGGAAAGAGCCTATCACGAAGATCCGAGAATGTTTGCATATTTTGACTATGCCACGCACGCATCATCTCCTGACAGAGTTTAGGCGCAACATTGGCTGTAACAGAGATACAACCATCTCCACCCTTCGCCAAATAGCCCGCAGCGGTAGGATCATCACCTGAAAAAAAGCAAAAGGGTTTTGAAATAACCTGACGAAGCTGAAGTGGACGGCGCAAATCAGAACCAGAATCTTTAACACCTATAATTGTCGGCAAAGCTGCAAGACGCGCTAACAATGGTACTGACAAATCAATCACAGCACGTCCGGGATGATTATAAATAATAATTGGTAAATCAGACGCCTTAGATATCTCTTGAAAATGTTGGAATATACCTTCAGGCATCGGTTTAACAAAATAAGGCGTTACAACAAGAGCCGCATCAGCACCCAGCTTTTTTGCTTCTTGGACCATTTCGACAGCTTCACTTGTTGAGGGGGAACTACATCCCATGATTATCGGGATGCGACCCTGGGCAGCTTTCACACTAGTGGATAAGATTTGACGACGTTCTTCAGCTGTTAAAAGGGGGCCTTCTCCCGTACATCCACAAAGAACAATTCCTTGCGTTTCTTCTTGAATATGCCATGCAACAAGAGAGCGAAGAGCCTCTACATCAACTTGACCTTGATGAAAGGGAGTGATAAGAGCAACAATAGAACCTGTAAACATATTAATGCTTTCTAAAGTTATGGGGTTTGTAAGGTGCACGACGCAATAATGAAACCTAATTTGACAATACCGTCATATTTTTCATTTGCCAAGGTTTTGCTGATGAAATTAATGCTTATTTTGCCTACCTTTGCAATACCTCAAGAACTTTCAAGGTGTGGGCGAGCTTTAAACATGGCTGCCCAAGGCACATTTGAGGGGGCCTTGCGCCCAGATTCTTGTCCCATAACTTCCCGCTTGGTTCAATGGATACAGCTGCAAAAGCCAGGAGCCACCTTCTCCCAAACAGTAGCTTTTTTGCGTGAAAATCCTACTTGGCCCTTGAATGAGAAATTTCAAGTACAAGCCGAAGAAAATATAGATGGAAATGAAACGGTTTTAGAGCTTTGTCAGTGGTTCGATAAAAATCCTCCATTGACCCCAAAAGGGCATATATTTTATGCTAGAGCTTTGATTAAGTTGGGAAAAGTAAATGCGGCCAAGCCTATTATTCGCAAGGGCTGGACCATTTCAAACTTTGAAGGAAAAGAACTTAAGTTATTTTTGCAAGAATTTAAAAGATATTTAACGCCCGAAGATCATCAAAAGCGCATGCATCGCTTGCTTATGAATGAAAATATTTCCGCTGCAAATGCAATGCTTCCACTTTTAAACAATCCCTTTCAGGCTCTGGCAAAGGCGCGCATCACTTTAATCCAAAAAGCAAACAATGTTGATGCTCAACTTGCTTTGGTACCGAAG
>Ga0194130_10003097_pt1 | contig 22810 bp, 19 predicted proteins | sample TA2KigsurfametaG_FD_160084 | JGI IMG/M metagenome (GOLD analysis project Ga0194130, IMG submission 160084) | Freshwater microbial communities from Lake Tanganyika, Tanzania - TA2015050 Kigoma 12 surface | ecosystem: Environmental > Aquatic > Freshwater > Lake | place: Tanzania: Lake Tanganyika... | reverse complement strand
ACCACGTGTTCATATTGGAAAAATACCCATTATGTTAAAATCTAACATTTGCGTATTAAATCAATATAAACATTTTGATAATGTGCAGACTGGCGAATGTAAGTTTGACGCCGGAGGATATTTTATTATAAGTGGTTCAGAAAAAACTGTATTAGGGCAAGAACGTGCTGCTGAAAATAAGGTATATTGTTTTAATGTTGAAAAAAATGACACAAAATATTTATGGAAAGCGGAGATAAAGTCTGTTCCTGATTTTAAGTGTATTTCTCCGAAACAAATTTCAATGTTTATTTTATCAAAAAATAATGGATTTGGGTTTCCAATTGTTTTAGAAATTCCACGCGTTAAACAACCAATTCCATTATTTATCGTGTTTAGAGCATTAGGTATTATTTCGGATAAAGAAATTTGCGAGAAAATTTTACTTAATATTAATGACGAAAAAAATAAGAAAATGCTTGAAGCACTACAAGCATCTGTGATCGATTCCGATAAGTTTTTAACACAAGAAGAATGTATTAAATATATTACTAGTTTTGCTATGTATACTCCTATCAATATGGATAAAGAAACTGGAGCGAAGAAAAAATATGAATTCACATTAGATATTTTAAATAATGATCTATTTCCACATTGTCATAACATGGAACAAAAAATTTATTTCTTAGGCTATATGGCGAATAAGTTACTGATGGCATATTTTGAAATTATTAAACAAGACGACAGAGATTCTTATTTAAATAAACGAGTTGACTTGACTGGAACATTACTTAATAACTTGTATAGAAATTATTTTAATAAACTAGTAAAAGATATGGAAAAACAAGTTATTAGAGAAATTAACACTGGATCTTGGAGATCTAAAGATGATTATGAAAATATCATTAATCTCACAAATATATATAAAATTATTAAATCATCAACAATTGAAAACGGAATTAAGCGGGCTTTATCAACTGGTGATTTCGGTATTAAACATAGTAATTCAAGTAAAGTAGGTGTTGGTCAGGTATATAATAGACTTAATTATGTTTCAAGTTTAAGTCACGCCAGAAGAATATCTACTCCAACAGATAAAAGCGGTAAATTAATTCCTCCTCGTAAATTACATAACACATCTTGGGGTTTCTTATGTCCAGCTGAAACTCCAGAAGGTCAATCTGTTGGTGTAGTTAAGAATTTGGCGTATATGACACACGTAACCATATACTCGAACTCACTTCCATTATACGAATATATTATGCCAAATATTATTAAAATAGATGAAGTAGTTTCTAATCCCGAATTCATTTATGATAAAGTAAAAGTATTTATTAATGGAACTTGGGTTGGAATAACATTGGAACCTCAAGAATTATATGTTTCATTAAAAGATAAAAAAAATAAAGGAATAATTAATATTTATACTTCTATCATATTTGATTACAAGCTAAAAGAAATTCGTGTTTGTAATGATAGTGGAAGATTAACAAGACCAATATTACGAGTTAAAAATAAAAATTTATTAATTAATAATACTATAATAAATAAACTTAATAGTGGAGAATACAATTGGGACCATTTATTAACTGCTTCAAAACTTAAAGAATCCGTATTGGAATATATTGATCCAGAAGAACAAAGTTGGTCAATGATTGCTGTTTCTCCGAAAGATTTGATTAAACTCGAAAATAAATTGATAAAATATACACATTGTGAAATTCATCCATCAACATTATTTGGTGTTCTTGCTTCTTGTACACCATTTCCGGAATATAATCCTTACCCAAGAAACGCATTTCAATGTGCTCAAGGAAAACAGGCTATGGGTGTTTATGTTACTAATTATGAAAATAGAATGGATAAAACAGCTTACATTCTTAATTATCCAATGCGCCCTCTTGTTGAAACTCGTATTATGGATTTAATTCATTTAAATAAAATTCCATCCGGTTCACAGTTAATTGTAGCTATTATGACTCATACTGGTTATAATCAAGAGGATTCTTTATTAGTAAATAAAGGTTCAATTGATAGAGGAATGGCTTTAGTTACGGTTTATCATACCGAAAAAGATGAAGATAAACAAAAAATTAATGGAGATGAAGAAATTAGATGTAAGCCAGATTCGTCTAAGACAAAAGGTATGAAAATGGGTAATTATAATAAGGTTAATTCAAAGGGTGTCATACCTGAAAATACTTTGGTAGAAAATCGTGATATTATTATTGCCAAAGTAACACCCATTAAAGAAAATAAAAATGACCATACAAAAGTAATTAAATATGAGGATCAAAGTAAGATATATAAAACAGTTGAGGAAACATATGTTGATAAAAATTATATTGACAGAAATGGCGAAGGTTATAATTTTGCGAAAGTAAGACTTAGAACAGTCAGAAAACCAGTAATTGGTGATAAATTTAGCTCGCGTCATGGTCAGAAAGGTACTGTGGGAAATATTATTCCTGAGTGTGATATGCCGTATACTGCTGCCGGTGTTCGTCCAGATATTATTATTAATCCACACGCTATTCCATCTCGTATGACAATCGGACAATTAAAAGAAACTATACTCGGTAAGGTATTAGTTGAGCTAGGTTTATTTGGCGATGGCACAGCATTTAATGATTATAATGTAAAAGATATTTGTGACCTTTTATTGAAAACTGGGTATGAAGCGCACGGTAATGAATTATTATATAATGGACAAACAGGTGAACAAGTTGAATGTAGTGTATTTATGGGACCAGTCTTTTATCAACGTCTTAAACACATGGTTAATGACAAGTCGCATAGCCGATCTATTGGACCAATGGTTAATCTTACTAGACAGCCTGCTGAAGGTCGCAGTAGAGATGGAGGTCTTCGGTTTGGAGAAATGGAGCGTGACTGTATGGTATCACACGGAGCAGCCAGATTTACACGAGGAAGAATGTATGATGCTTCAGATAAATATTCAGTTTATGTGTGTAAAAAATGTGGTCTTATTGCGTCTTATAATGACAAGATGCATATCCACTTATGTCATACTTGCGGCAATAGAGCTGATTTCGCATATGTAGAAATTCCTTATGCTTGTAAGCTTTTATTTCAAGAATTAAATACAATGAATATTGCGCCACGTTTATTAACGGAAGGTTAAATTAATTAATAAATTTAATAATAAATTAATTAATTATAAATAAAAAAATTAATGAAAAATGCGAATATTACAATTATATAAAAAGGTATTCCACAAAAACTTTTTCTTTTCGATACATACTGATGATATTTCATGTCTAAAGAACAAATTGAATAGCTAAATAATAATAAAGCTAATGAAATTATAAAATTTTTCATTTTTTCTTTTATTTTCATTTATAATAATATTATATATTATTTATTTAACGCAGTAAATTATTCAGCTTATTTTTTATTTTTTTATTTTTCTTGTTTTATTAATTCTTTGTTTATAATATTTGTGTGTTATTTTATGTTTTCGTTTTTTTGTTATTTTATTGCCTCCCATTTGTGTAGCAGTGTTTGTTCCTCTTTTTGATGATATAACATTTCCTCTGGCAGTTTTTCTTGCAGATACTGTTTTGTCTTGCTTTGATTTTTTAAGAGATGCTTCATTTTGCATTTTGGTTTTAGATGTTACGTTTGTATTGCCTTGGCGTGGTTTTATAAGGGAATTGGGTTTAGGATATATGGTTCCAGAGGTTCCTACAACCTGCGAAAAATATACAAATGATGTATCACCACCAACATAACCACCACTTGCTTTTGGATTTTTGCCTTGACCATCAGGATTTCCTGTCAATAATTTAAAAACGCGAACACCAGAAGGCCTATCTCCCATTAATCCATATGTTTTTTTTACATTAAGAAGTTGAACTGGAAAATTGTATCCTCCATTAATTAGTGTGCTATTTATCTCTTGAAATATATCACCAACAGCCTTTTGTGATCCCAATTTTAAAATAGATAAAAAATAATCTGTTCTATATAAATATTCCCATAAGCCTTCAATATTTGAAGTTTGTATTCCTTTCCAAATTTCAATAATTCTATTAATTAAATTCTTAAAAACGTAATTTGCTTGTAAAATAATTGGCTGTGAATCAATTTTTATATCAATAAAATTATATATTTCCAAATTATTATACTTAATACCATAGTTTATATTTACAGATGTTAAATCAGGTTTTATGTTAGTTTGGCCATAATAATAATTTGACTCATCACCAAATGTAACTGAAAAATTCATATTAGCATATTCTTTATTTCCTTTTGGATTTACACAACTACCAAAAGAACCCATTCCGTCACATACTGAACTTGTTGGACAAACTACAATATTTGTAATTTTACTTTTTATCTCTGTTGGCACAGCATTATTAATTACACGACATGTAGTTTTTTGACATAAATTTAATTGTGCGTCCAATTCTGCTAATGCTTCAGGTCCAGATAAAATATTTGGTAATGTGTTCGCATATTTATTAATAAAATGGCTAATTAATAAATCATCAGCGTTTGTATAACCTTTATCGTTCCTTGCTATATTATTTAATATGCTTATTTGTGCATTTAAATCTGAAGGATTATCTTGAACATATGATGGAGAACCTGTTAATTCTAATATTTTAGTTGCGAGTAATCTTGAGACTCTTTGAACTGATGTTTTAGCGCTACCTTTAATTGTGCCTCCATCTCCACTATCTTCACTGATTGCTTGTTGTCTATTTTTTATATCATTATAAACATCAATAGTTTTTACAATTATTAAATCAACAATAGTATCTACCATCTCTTGAATATTTTTTTCTGCATTTCTTCCACTTTTTCCAATCCCATCATATTTGTTTCTAATAATTGTTGTTTTTACACTTAACATTTGTTTACCAACTATTAGTTCCATTAAATTAGGGCTTCCGATAATTCCAGTTACACTAGTAATAAAAGTGTTATATTCTTCATAAAAATATTGATACGTTTGTAAATTATATGTAAGCGTACCATATTTATAAGTTTGATAAAAACCACCCTGTTTAAATGTTTCTATTGAAGCTTCAAATCTGTTCCATATAGATTCATCAATTTGTGAGTATGTTTTTCCGTTAAAGGCACCCCCAACAAAAATTTTATTACCACCTCCTGCTGCAGCTATTGCTGCATGTCTAGTAGGTAAAGAAGGTAAATTTATTCTTATTGGATTCATGCGGCCTCTAGCTATAGGATTTAATAGACCCTTAGCCTTAACTGATGTAAATCTATTTTCATTAGTTATATTTTGTTTTGTAGAAGAACTTAACACTAATGCTTTTAAGCATAATTTCGCTTGTTCTCTAATATTTGTATTATTACATTGCCCAATAATAAATATTGACGCACTATCTTCAATTAAACTATTATTAAATATTTCTAATGGAGAGATACCAGGAATAGATAAATTTAAATATGAAAACATAATATATTCAAAAAAACTAATAAGTTGTAAATTTTGTGGTGTAGCTTCTTTTATCTCCTCAATAATATCCTTAATTGATTGTACTATATTATTTTTTGTTATAATATTAATGCCATTTCCTCCCTTTTGTCTTTTAATACGTTTAGCTCCACCTTCTTCTAGTTCCATTCTATCTTCTTCTAGTCCCATATTTGGTGAATTATCTGAATTATCTTGACTAGCTAAAATAACTTGGTTATCTGGAATAGAATCATGAAGTTTACTAATTATTAAAAATTTACTTTCCTGAATAAAATCTTTTAAGCGTTGTAATACGTTCAATTTTTTTGTAATTGACCTTGTTTCCATTCCTGTTGAATCTATGCCTGTAGATAAACTATTAAAATCCTCAATGATTCTATTAGTAATATCTTGAATTGTTTGACTTGCGCCCTCAACAGTATCTGAAGCAGTATCAGCAATATTAATATATTGTATTGGTTCATTAGAAAAAAAATCTTCTTGTTGACTTTCTTCTAGAACACTAGTTGATATAGCTAGTGTTGAGTTATCATCTGGATTATCATTTAAATTTTCTTGAATAACTGGGTGTATTTCAGGACGAGATTCAATATATTGGGATACAGCAATAGCTGTTCCTGGTTCCTCTTCATATTCAGGTTCACTATCTCCTAATCCCCCCTTTTGTTTATTATGTTCAACTAAACCCATTATGTAATTTAAAATTTTTCCCATTCGTCCATAATTATTAAAATCATGAATAAAGTCATGACCAGCAGCATTTAAAATATAAAATAAAAGGTCATCTTGGTTTTGAAATTTATACTTAACTGTATTATTATTCATATTAGCAGCCATTATATATATATATAATATAAAATTTACTATTATATCTAAAATTTACTATTATATCTAAAATTTAGTGTAACAAATTAATTAAATATGTTGTTGATGCAAATAATAATCCTCCCCATAATGTATCGATAATAACTGTTAGTATAGACCAGTTTTTAAATAATGCGTAATTTGTTGTTTCAAATACACCATATATAATTATACCCAATAAAAAGGCATCACTTACTGATTTTCTTGGTTTAATAATAAAATAATTTAAACCAGTTATAAGTAAAATATAACAAATAGCGGCACCTAAGTAATTTATTTTTGCTGCTGAACCCTGAATGGACTGAATTTGATTATTAAAATAGCTCTTAATTACATTTAAATAGATGAAGTCTATTGAAATAAAAATTATCGCACTAATTAACAAAATAAAATTAAACATTATATAATATTTAAATATTATTTCTCAAATAAATGTTTAGATAAAGTTTTAAAAAACTTTTTTACTATAGTATTATATAAATGTCGACATCTGTAGGATATTCAAGCCCAATTAATGGAAGTAATGTAGCTTTTCAAGCTTTTGTTATAAAACCAAGAAATCCAGGAGGAGCAATTAATGGATATATGCCACAAACAACTCAATTAACCGATAAACGCTATCCGGAATATGAGCAAATTCGTTTTACTTTGAAAAATGCCTGGAATACTACATATCCTAGTCAATTAAGACGTGATAACTTATCTAAACCAATTACTACACCATTTAGAGCAGTAAATAACGCTGGTGATTTATTGAGTCGTTTAAATTATTCTTGTGGTGGATCTTGTCAAACTCCTCAAAGTAGACCTGGTCTTAAGGGTTTGAGACAACGTTTCGGGGCTGTTCAAGACTCTTGTGTTCCATCAGCAGCATATAGTTCACTTCAACTACTTACAAATATTCCTGCTGCCGCATGTAATGTTAAATTTGTTTATGATAGCTCTGATTATGTTACTTATTTAAAACAAAAGGCAGTCAATAAAAATTATAATGACCTTAGTTATGGAGGAGATCAATCAAATTCTACTCAATCTGCCATTAGAGCCATAAGAAGATATTAAGTAAAATGCCAATAATAATTTTAATAATATTTAGAATTTTAGATATTAACTTTAACATAATTGGGTGTTCCGCAAAATAAACAATTCTGGACAAAAGTTGCTACATTTGTTATTGTATATGAATTATTTTTTTTACATTTACAGCATATAAAAATTCCAGGTAATTGGCAAATTTTATGGCTATTAAAGTCGGTTTTTTGGTATAACATTTGTTTTCTTTTATTATTTTCCATAATAATATATAAAATATATTATATTTTATAAAATATAATATATAATGACAACTCCATACGCTGTATCAACAAATATAGGTTCTGTTTCATATAATAATTATGTTAATTCCCCAATAACAGGACCTTTAAGCACTAACCAAACACCTGGTCAAATACCATACCATAGTTATGGTGTATTAACCGGAATAAGACCTACACCACCTCAATTTTATCCGTTACAAGAACCTGTATATGCCGAAATGAATTCAAACGCAAGAAAACAATATTTAAGAACCGCAATTTCACAAACAGTTAAAGCTCAACAAACAGCTTTAGGGAAAATGTCTGTTCCACAATCATATGTAATTAATTCATCACAAAGACAGGTTCCAGTATCAACACATACAAATTACATTCCACCAATGCAGTCATCATTATACGTAAATATAGTTAAAAGCAATGCTGTAGGTCAAACTGCGTATAAAGTAAACTTACCAAATACAGCACCAACTGGAACAAAAAGTTATTATCCGAGTGGAACACGTTCGTCAATTAGACGCGCTCGTTCAGGTGGTTGTACAGCACCAAAAAAGAAAGGCGCAATTGAAAATACAAGTTTAACAAATGGGCAAGTATGCGCTTGGGGTTCTATTGTGCGTCAAAACTATTAATCTACTTTTAGTAAAAGTGGAGCAAAATATTATCTATAAAATAATATTATTTACAATTTATTTAAAATAATTTTGACTCTACCTTTTCTAAAGGTAAAAAATAAAATATTTAGTATTATTATAATATGCCATACCCAGTATTAACCCCAGCATATGGTTTAGGTAGTTACGGAAGAACTGGTGCTGCTATGACTATTAGTAGTCCTCGCAATAGAATCGGTTCTCAAGGCAGAATTTATGCTTTTTATAAAAGCAAGGGACAAGGACAATTATATAAACAATTTTTAATTGATGCTCTTGGTCTTAAGTTTTTACCAAGAGTTAACCCTTGGTCGATCATTTAAATTATTTATAATATTTTATAATTGTAATTATTTAACATAATTGTAAAATATAATTATATTTTAGTCTTTAAACTATAATAGCTTTTACGCTTAGATTTAGCCAATTAATACTTTTTATTTTAATATTAACTTTATCATATATTTTAAATTTAGAATTTGTTTCAAAAATAAAAGTTTCAAATAAATTTTCCTCTAAAATAATAGATATTCCAACAGGTGTAACAGAGAGAACAAATCCATTCCAAACTTTTTCTAAATTTTTCTCAAAAAAACTTAAGAACTTAAGTAAACTGTATTTTTTTGTTAATTTATCAACATATAATTCTTGCTTATTAATATGCGTTAGCATATCTTCTATATTATAATACATTATTCCAGCTAATAACCTATGAATTATTACATCAAAATAACGTCTAATTGGAGATGTAAAATGCGTATAAGAATTTAATGATAATCCAAAATGTCCTTTATTTAATGAATCATATACAGCTGGTTTGTATTTTTTAATTGTCAATATTGAATCTATTATATTATTTTCTGTAAGTTCTTTTATTTCTAATTCATCTTTTAATTTTGAATGATATCTTTGTGGAATAAATTTGCCTACATTTTCGCTAATTGTTAAGTTAGTTAATACCATTAATGTCTCAATTATTTTATGAGCATCATCAAAATAATGTTCTAATTTACAGTTAATCATACTTCCATTATTTCTATCGATATTTAATTTAACGTGTGGAATATTAAATGTCTTTCTTCTCCATTTATTATGGAACTTCGCCAAAAATGGAAAGTTATCTAGACAACTATTGAATTCATTATAATCATACCGTTTTTTAATAATAATTTTAGACTTATAAATTGAATGGCTCACTATGTCTAACGTTAATGGATCTATAGTAAACTCTACAGTTATCACTAATCTCTCTTTTCCTTCAATTAAACTTAGTTTATCTTCAGCTAATTCTTGTGGTAAAATATTTTGAATTTGTTCCGGTAAGTATAAAGTAAAAGCATGCTTTAATGAATTTAAATCAATATCGGATAAAATATCTATTTGCTCATTGGCATCTACAATATGAATATATATTTTGTTCAATACATCATCAATGCTAATTGCGTCATCAAAGTCTTTAGATTCTTTAGGATCAACATTAAATGTATTTAAGCCAGTTAAGTCTTTAAAATCATCAGTATAATGTTTATTAGACAAATAGTGTTTTGGAGTAATTTTACATAAAGCAGACTGTTCTTCATAAAGGTTAATAAATAAATCCTTATCATTTTTTCGGTTCATAATAGAATCATATATGTGAAGTGTCTCTATTTTGCTTAAACCTATCTTAATAATGATTGCTGAATAAACTGAAATGCCTTTTTGTAAAGGTATTTCGAGAGAAAAATATTTCGGTAAATCAGGAAAAGTCAAGATAACATTTTGTTCCACAATATTTTTAACGATTCCAAAAATAATTTGTTCTTCTCTCGAAATTATTTTTTCAATAATAATTTTATTATCAGATATTACATATTCCACCACATCATTCGGTAATAATGTTGTCATTATATTAGTCTCTTTAATAAATCGTTTATCGTTTAGTATTACGTATTTATTATTTATGTTTGCTATGGTGCCATTTAATTTGTCCATTTTATTAATTTATTATGATTTTTTTAAATATGTTTTAAATATTTTGTAATAATATTATATATGTTGAACAAATATTTAGTGGAATTTTTAGGAACTATGTTCCTTATGTTTGTTATTTTAGCTACTGGAAATTGGTTAGCAATTGGTTTTGGTTTAGCAATTCCTGTTTTATTGGGAGGTCCTATTTCTGGAGGCGCGTTTAATCCTGCTGTAGCAATTGCTTTACACGCTGCTGGTAAGTTGCCAAAATCAGATGTGCTACCTTATATTATTGTTGAAATACTTGGTGGTTTAGCTGCTTTTTATGCCTATGTAAATTTTGTTAAATAAACTTAATAATATTATTAATTTCTTTTTGTATTATATATGCCTAGAAGACATAAACAACATAAGCGCAAAACAATGAGAGGTGGATTTTCTTTAGACAGTTCAAACGGTTCTCCCGATTGGGTTTCTTCATTAACACAAGGTGCTTCCGATTGGTGGTCAAACGCTAAAAATAAAATGACCAGTATGGCCTGTCCTGCGCCTTCATATGTACCGCCTGTTCAAACATCTTACACTCCTCCACCTGTAAGTGAACCTATGCCACCTGCTGAACCTGTTCAACCTGCTGAACCTGTTCAACCTGCTGAACCTGTTCAACCTGCTGAACCTATTCAACCTGCTGAACCTGTTCCATCCGTAAGTGAACCTGCTGTTCAAGAAGAAACTATGCCACCTGCGACTGAAGGTCAATCTACTGTTGGCGGAAAAACTAAAAAACGCCGTATGAGAGGAGGTTTTAGATATAATACACCTATGACAGGTTTAGCCGCACACGCAGCACCTTTTTCGGGTCAAACAGCAAAACCGTTAACAATTGTTGGCGGAAGAACCAGAAAACGCCATAATAAAAAAACTAACAAAAGAAGTAACAAAAGAAGAAAGCATAGAAATACTAAATCTTGTAAGCCCAATAGACGTTAAATAATTATTAAATATACTTAAATATCTATTACTATAATTATGTAATAATGGATATTTCTCTCGAATCGGATATTTATGAACCTAATATTTGTGAAAATGGTAATTATACGGACTATGTTCCTCCTTCAAGTAAATTTAAAACTGGATTAAGATGTCCTTGTGGTGCAAGAAAAGATCATGTATTTGACTCGCGAACAAGTTTTATTAATCATATAAAAACAAAAACACATCAAAAATGGTTATCAGATTTGAATACAAATAAAATGAATTTTTATACAGAGTGTGAAAAGCTAAAGGAATTAGTTGGTTCGCAAAAACTAATTATCGCTAAGTTAGAGAAAGATTTATACACTAAATTAAAAACTATAGATTACTTGACTGAACAGCTAATGAAAAAAGAAAAAAATGAAGTTATTGATTTATTGACATTTGATTAACGTGATTTTTCCATTATTCTATATAAAATAAATAATCCTAAAACACCTAAACTAGCAAAATAAATTTGTGCTAATGGGTCATCTGGCATCATTATTTCATTATTATTATTATTATTATAATTTTGAAATGTTTCTTGACATTGAGCACCTGTAACAGGGTTTTTACCATTTGAAAATGTACAAGGGTCCATACTACTTATATCAGTTAAAGTAACATAATGTGATTCTGATGAACTAACATTATTTGTTGAAATTGTTTGCATTGTTATACTTTGACAAGGAGGATTAGAACCTGATAAAAAAGCACGCATTATAGCAAAAGGATTTAATACATTCAAATTACTCATAGCGCCTGGGATTAAACCCCTAAATTCTGTAAAATTCACACCTAAACCACTCGAAATAAATGGAATATTTCCAGCAGGAACATTATCCACATAAATATATCTATCTACACTTTGACAAGTTGATGGGTCATTTGAATTGGTACAACTATCTATAGCAGCACATTTAGCGCCAGTTTTTAAAAAAAACTTGTTACCCAAAGGCTGTCCTGTTGCTGAGGCACCGCTATTACCTGAAACCAATAACTCAACATATTGTATAAGCCCATTTATATTTTGTCCCATTTGTTGCATAGTTCCATTCGTTCCCATTCCAATTTGAGACGGTGTCTTAATATTTTTATAATATGGATATGTTGGACCTAATAATTTCTGTTCAACACCAGTTGCATCATTTAAAACTTCTTCAAATATATTTGACATTATACTTACTAATTTATATAAATATATTTATTTTTATATAAATTACTATTCATTGTCTAAATTTGTTGATGATGAAGTTGAACTAGTATTGTCTTCATTAACAGCACCAGTGATAACAGGAGTTTGTCCACCTGTCATTTTATTTGTATATTCTTGTTGAGCTTGAACAAGACCATTAACTTGACCTTGTAATGTTACAAGATTATTACTTAAATCTTGAACTTGACTATTTAAACCTTGAAGAGAATCAAGTCTTTCCTTTAAATAAGATATGTTTCCAGCATTTTGTTGTGACAAAATAAGAGCATTGTTAGGGTTATTTGTATTGTATTGTTGGTATTGATTTTCCATTCCTTCAACAAAGTTAATTGCTAAAAGTATTTGATATAATATTAGAATTATAAAAAATATGATTAATATATTTATCAAAGTTAACATTTATATTATAATATTACTTTTTTATTTTCTTCCATAATATTATAAATGTCATCAGCTTTTTATCCATTAGGAATGAATTCTATGCCAGCATCAGGTTATAATCATAATAGCACATATTATAATAAACAATATATACCATGGAAAGGAACAGGACCCAATAGTTTTCCTGTAGGAACTGCTCCTGGTCATATTAGACCTTTAACAAATAATGACCCTGGAAACAATTTTCCAACCGGTTTTGGTTTACCAAGACCAATTAAACATTACAGAAAAGGTAGAGTTATTCCTCCTCAACCTGTGGAAGGTGTCCCTAATTTGATTATCAATAGTCCAGCCAATAATGTAACTTTAAATATTGATGAAAATGGACTAATAAATTATAATATGAACAGATTTGTTAAGTCTAGCACTGCTATCCCTCTTGGTGGTTCTAGTAGTAGTTCCGGATTATTAAATGATATGATAGGTGCTCCAGGCTCTTACACCGTAAAATTAAATACACCAAATGAAGTAGATGGTGTAACACAAATGAATGAGAACTGTAAATCATGTGAAGGAGTTGGTATTGTCGCTTCATATAAACCAAATAACTTTAACCTTTTAGAAAATCCTGAACCAAACACAACAAATCCTGTATGGTGTTGTAATCAGGAAAAAAATGCTAAGCAAAGAGTTATTTACGCTAGCACTAATCTAAAGAAAAATTATTACACCACAACTAAGCAATATTTACAAAATAGATGTAAAACATATGACCAAAAAGCATTTAATTTTTTATCAACAGTCACTAACCAATCACCTCCTTATGGCAACAGCAATAATAATCCATATTATTATTCAGTAAACGGAAACAACGGTCCAACACCAGGTAGTCCATTAGCATTAGCTAATACTTATTTGGCGAATTGCCAATTGAATACCCAGCTTTATGAAGGCTCTGAGTTAGCTTTTATATACCAAATGTTAGGAATTATGCTAAATGAAAATATTATAACGCAAACAGAAGTAAATGAATTTAATAGTTTGAATATTAATTCAATTCAAGGGTTTTTTAATTGGATACTTAATTTACCAGAATCCCAAAAAAATTCGGCTATTGTTGTTTTTGAGGTTTTCATAAATAATCCTTATTCAGGAATGCCGCCAAGTGGTCCAACAAATCCACCTGGATGTCAATTAACGGTTTACAAACCAAATAATTATCAATATGCTAAACAAGGTGCTGTTTCAAGTTCTACCAGAATGCTTAAGTTAAATGTTAATACAATATCAACGAATGCTGCTTCAATAAACAATTATAATAATACAGGTGCCCAATTAGTAACAGCTAATGAATTATATGCCGGAGATGCTAATAACTACACTAATTTATTAAAAAATAAAGTTCCAAACTGTAATACTCCTTGGCCACTTAATTTCTCTCAAACTGGCAAATTCCAAAATAAAAAATTTTGTAGTTACCAAACTCAAATGCCTGAATATCAAAACCCAAAAACCCAACCTAGTCCTTACAGATATTTTCCGGGAACCGTTTTTAGTTCAAATCATTATTCTCAATCTCCAAATACATACAATACAACAACTGGAACTAAAGCGTATTAATTTTATATAGTTTCTTCGCTAATAGGTAAAAATATGTTTATTTTTTCAGAAAACTTATTACACGGTATCTTATGTTTTTCACACCAAGAAATAGATTTTTGTATATTAGTTTTTTTAAGACATTCTATTTTTTCTTCTTTATTTTTATTTTTATTAGTAAATATAGAAATTATTTGGTCTAATGATTCAAGCTGTTGTTGTCCAATAATTATATTTAAATCATCTATTTTATTCTTAAAATAATATGGTGTATGAAAATCTAAAATGTCTGTAATATAATTACCATCTAATTTTTTTAAGAATACCACAAGTTTAACATAATTTAATTTTAAATACTTGATTGAGTTTTCATCATAAACAAAATTTTTACATACAATGTATTTTTCAAATGACGTAACATTACTTGTGCTGGGTTTACAAATATAAACTTTTTCGTATAATGAAGATAAAAAATACAATATATCTACCGAAGATTTATCAAACATTTCTCCAATTTTTATAATTGACAAGCCTTTATAATTTTGATATTTTAGTATTACCAATAGAGATTGAACAATCGAATACAAATAATTTTCCTCGTTAGTTTCATAAAATATAAAATCAAATTTAGAAATCGATAAAGCATTAATATCTTCTATGCTAATTTTGTTGTCATATGCTATATTTATATCGTTATATTCTTCCCTAAAAATTTCAATACACTCAATTGAATCAATATGATTTGGTGAAATATGTAAAACATTTATTTCACTTTGCTTTAAATTATTAATTAAATTTAAATTAGTAAAAATCTCAAGAAGATCATAAAATAAATTAGTTGATGGTCGTAGTTTACTAACTGAATATTTTGTTCCAGGAATCTTAGTAAAAATAAATTCATAAGGATTTATAATTTTTGTAATATCATTTAAAACATTATTTGAAAAATCAATATTTTTTAATAAATCATTAATATGTTTATTGGTTTCACTATAAAAATTTAAAATAGATTGAGATACGTAAGGTTTATTGGGTTCACAAGCAGAACATGGATTAACATTAACAACATTTGTATTTTTAGGTAATATATAATAACTCATAGGTCTTATTATATATTATAATTTTTATTTAAGTTTGTTACGAATTTATAGTTAATTGTCATCATCATTTTCTATTATTAAGAGTTTATTTGGTTTTTTTGTGGAGGCTTTAACTTTAGTTTTTTTATTTTCTTGTTCTTTTATGGCATTCTCAATATTTAAATTTTCTTCTTCTACAGCTTCAGTTCCAGGAACTAATAATAATTTTTTAGATAATTTTCTTACTTTTGTTTTTGGTTTCACTTCTTTTACTTCTTCTGCAACATATACAGCTTGTTTTGTTTCTTCTTCTTCCCGTTGAATAATAGCTTCATTATATTCACCCAATTCAATTTGAATTTTATCGATATTAACTTCAGTATGTTTTTTATAAACAAAATATCTATTTAGAAATGAAATTTTTCTTTCAAATGAAGTCATATTTGGAGCTTCACCAAATAAACTTTCTTTAAATTTATTTCTCTTAATCTCATGCAACATATTTATAAATAATTCACTAAATAAACCAGAACCTTCAGGTAGTCCAATTTCATTTGCCTCTTCTTTGCTAATTAATTGGAAACCATAAGCATTCATAAGCCTATCAAAATAATCGTAGTTAACTAAATATTCTGAAATATATTGATTTATTGATTCTTGATAAACATTAATTTTATAGCCAATTGAACTTGAATTGTCTTCAAATGAACTAGCAGTATAATTTTTAATAACTTCCCATATTTTTTTACCGTCATCGATTATTTGTACGCCTTCATTTGTTTTAACCTTTTTAAGATCATTAAATAATGTTTTGCCATCATAAGATGTGCCAATAAAATAACCGTTCAATTTTGTGCATTCGGCAACATTTTTAAGAAATCCTTTTAAGGTGTCTGGGTTTTCGAAGAAATAATGTATAGCAAATTGACATGAAGCAACGTTAAAACCTTCATCACCTTTTCCGTATTGTTTCGATACACCCTTGCCGATTTTTTCCGCTTCCTTTGGCCCGTTACCAAAAACAGCTGCCGTTATTTGTTTTGCTTTATCGTTTAATAGAGCACTTCCGTTTTTAATATTAAACGCACTATTTCCGTGAACAAATAAAGCGCTTGGCACAGATTTATTTATTTTTCTCGATTTAAGGTATCTAACACACGCTCCATCAAGTCTGTTTTCTAAATTATCCTTCGAATAATCTATTCCAAAGACAAATGATAATCTGGCAGAAATCCATTTGGGAAGATCACCTGCTTTTCCACAAGCAAAATCAATTAAAGTATCTCCTTGTTTAGACACTCCTCCTATCAATATTTTTTTAACGTACAAATTGTGAAAATTTTTCAAAGCTTCAGTTTTCATTTTACCAGCAGGAGTATTGTAGTAAATATCTTCACTAATTGTAACTTCTGGAATTCCTAAACCAGACATAAGCATATCTTCCGTAATACGACCACTAGGATGTATAGATTTCCAATTTTCATTACAAACCTTATATGAGTTTCCATATTCCCTTTCACCCCTTAAAAGTTTTGATGTTTTATCATATCTAACACGTAATGGTTTCCATCTCCATCCATCTTCAGAATCCAAATCATAAGCAAACTCTACAATTGTATTATCTCCAAAAACTTCTCCTTCTTTTGTGAACATTTGTTTTACGCCAGCATCATCAGATCTTAACATTATGTTACAAATTCCTGCGTTTGGATTATAAGGTTCTGTTGGGTAAAATCTCTTTGGCATATAGTCGTTCGTTTGTCTGTCTTCAATTTGCTGCTTATAATCGGGAAGATTATCGTCAATTATATCTTGACAAGGATTAATATATCCATCATTTTTTTCACTAAATCCACATCTTAATTCTATTACTTTATAATCGTTATATTGAACACTAGATAAAGCACTTACACCATCTTCAAATATAGATTTAACAACATCATCGCCAGTAGGATTTTTCATAGTAGTAACTAAGAAATCCACAGTATTATATTGAGGTGGTTTCCACTTAAATGAGTTTTCCCAAGTAGTTTTAATTTTTGGTCCAGATTTACCAATTATATTTGAACCGACACCATAAAACATATGTGTAAATATTAAACCGTCAGTATTATATTCAAATAGTCCTTCTTTTTCTTTTTGTAAAATTTCTCTACAGCCTTCAAAAATGCTTTGTTTAGATGTCATTGGGTAAAATTTTTTCATCTCAAATCTTATTGGTGCTATATCATCTACATTTTCCTTATAACTTTTTAATAAAGTTTTTATATTACCCCTTTGACCTTTTGTTTCATTAGGATTGCTCATAATAGAAATTGGTTTCACTAAACTTTTTAGTTTATTCAATAAATAAAACCTTGATTTATACATATCTTCTTCTTCTTGTTTAAGCATAAACGTATAACTCCTAATATCTTTATTTTTATGGAAATAAATATCGAAAGCTGCGTATAGATTAATTAATTTTCCGTTTTTATCATGCGATATTAATTCTCCATCAAATAATGTATCAAAACAATCTTCATTTAATGTTTTTGCTCCTGTAAATTTAATATCCATATTTGTGTTTATTAAATAGATCTTTCCGATATGCGAAATATACATTAAATGTCTATCACCGTCAGCTTTATCTGTTACAACAAAATCTTTTCTAATATTTGGTATAGTAGAATTCTCGTCTATTGGCGCTATATTCGTAAGCTGTAAAGTAATTGAATTTGGTCCTATAAAATTTTGACTAGTTACCCTTCTAGAAGGCTCATAATCATCAACCCATATCATTTTCATATAATCACGAATTACTTCTTCTTGCTCAGGATAAGAAATTGGATACATCGTTTTTTGGAGACCACTTAGAACATATTTAATAACTTTTCTGAGTGATACCAATAATTCGTCAGCTGTTTGAAATTTAGTTCCTGGACCAATTAATTTATTATTTACTTCAATTTCTATCTCATATGACTCTGGATTATTAAATACATTAGATTCGTCAATCATATGAACAGGAACAATATTCATAAATCCTCTACGATCTTTATCTTTATTACCTGTCTTTGTAATACTTAAATCTACTTTTACCGGAAAATCAGGATGTTCAAATGTTACACGATTTAGATATCTAAATTCTTTTTTAGATTTACGCCAATTTTCAATAATATAGTTTTCAACTCCTTTTTTAGCCGTTTCTTCACTTTGTAATGAAACCCTAAAATTAAAATCATTCATATCTACGGGACGCACCATCATTTTATCTTGTGTAATAAATGGTTTTTTATGAGCAAATGTAATATTTAGTCCATTTAAGCGTTTATATACCTCTTTAATATCGTTACTTTTACAGTAAGTTTCAACACCTATTATTCCATCAATTTCTGTTCTAACATCAGACATTTTAAATTTACCGGTAACGCTATCAAGAAATTCACATTTAATTTTTAGAGAAGGAGTGCCTGCTGGGTTTACAGTTGTAAAACCAAACGATTTCAACACTTTTACTACATTATCATAATCATTTTTGGTAAAACGTTTAATGCCACTAATATCTTTTGTTCCAAAACGAATTTCCAATTCATTATTTTTAGTAACTCCTTTATTGGTCTCTTTTCTGTATAAATTTAAGCCATAAAACATTTTAACTAATCTATTAAATGCTTCCGGTGGTAATAATTTTTGTGATTCTTCCATTTGTATTTGCTCTTCAATTTCAGCTCTAAATAATTCTTGTGGTGCTACTTTAGGAAGATCTTCTTTTTGTTTAACATATACTTCTTCTGATTCGCTTGATGGGTAGTTTGCTTGGTCGAAAACATATGAAGTTCCTGTGCGTTTAATTTCTTCAATAATATTTTTATACGCATGAAATTGTTTATTAATACCATGATCATTTATTCTATTTAAATGATATTTAGCCATACGTTTTTTTATATCTAATACTTCTTTAGAACACAATAAATTAATCATTTCATTACGTTCTTTTTCAGTATAAGACTTTAATTCACTTGAAAATTTATCAATTAATTCATCACGACAATCGGTGTCCATATTTTTGTTGATAATAGATCTAAATTTAGGTTTTGAATCGTTATTTTCAATAGAACTCATTGTTATATATATAATTAGACATATTTTTAAATTGTTGTTCAATTTTAAAATAATTTAAAAATACTGTATAATTGCCTCATATAAATCATTTTTAGTCTTATTTTTACCAGTCTCTTTATTAGTAGTTTCAATTGCTAATTTGTTGGCAATTTCTATTAAATCCGAAACTTTATACGCGGATAAACTTTTAATTGGTTTATCTAAATTATCTATTTTATATAGTTGCTGTTTTATTTCTTCTATTAAAGTTTGGTCAGCAATCTCAAAACCATATTTTTTTGTGTAATTATTTTTTAAAACAACTTCCCTTATTACATAGATAGGTTTATCATCATTCATTAATAGCTCATAATAAGTGTTTTTCTTAATAAATATAATATTAATTTTTTCTATTACACATAATGCCATAACAGTTTTAATATTTATTGTATTATCATTTGCTAAATTACTTTCAATATTAGAAATAGTGTCAAACTTGTATAACCTAATAGTATGTTTATTATCCCTTATTTTAGATATAAATTCAATCTTAATTTGTTTCGAGATAATATCATTTTTAACGTTTAAAAGTTCATATTTAACGTCTCCATTTAAAATAATGTAATAACACCAAAATAAACTATCATTTTCTTTTGGAATAAATAAAAAATGTTTTTTCTCATTTTTCTTTTCATTATCAGTTGATTTTAATAATTTAGTTTCATTAAAAAATTTGTCATTTTTCATTTTACAGTTATTTTTTGTATTATATTTTAAATAATTTAACATATTTGCTTCATTTAAAATATAAGGTTCTAATTCACTTATCATTTGTGACATTTACTTCTTTATATTAATTCTTAAGGCTATCTTTAATATCTTTTGAAAAATATGTATTTCTATAGTGTTCCTTTTGTTGTTCAACTTGATTTAAATTGTTTTCTTGTGTATTTACATAATTAACATAATAAGACAACTCATCCAATACCTCTTTTTTTAATTCAGAGAGATTAATATGTATACCATATTTATTTTCATTTAAAATAACTTCTTTGTTTTTATGTAATATCTTTAATACTCCTATTTGATTAAATTTATTCATATTTTCAATTGTTTCTCTCAAATAATTTAACTCGCTAACTGAGTAATTATTCATTTCATTTGTAGACACTATGGCTTCCATTATTATATTTTATTAGTTTGTTTTTAAATCAATATAAAAAATAAATTGTATATAATATATTTTATATTTTATAATATAGATATACCATAATAATATCAAGTTATTCTTCTTCAATTACCAATCTTGGCTTGACTGCTTGTTTAGGTTTTGGTACAAATTCTTTTTCTTTAACTAATTCTCCAATAATAGATACATATTTATCATTTAATTCAAATCTTTGACCTATTACTCTTACTGTAATTGGGTCACCTACCTGAATATCATTAATTGGTTGATGATCTCTAGAAATAAATACAACAACTGGTGATGGAACTTCATTAGCACTTTCAGCACGAATTCCAGCCTTAACTACATTCTTAACGGAACAAGATATTAACATACCTTCAACAGGAAAACAAATATCACACTCAAACATAACTTCGAATACAATATTATTTCCACGCTCAATTACTCCACTTGAATACCGAATGATTTTTGTTGACCTAGGTTTAATATATCCTTCAATTACACATTTACCTTCAAAGTTATTTTGTATATATTCTTCAATAACTTCATCTAGATTTTTGCCAATGTAGTTTATTGGCATTACTATTTTTCTAGTTAAAAGACCTCTTGAATATATGGTCTGTAATTTATTATCTCTACGCTTTTTAATAGGTTTAGCTAGTTCCATTATATTGTATATACATATAATCTTTTAATTATATTTATTTCAATTTTATTTAAATATAATTATTATTTTACACATTTTTATACATAAATTGTATATAATTTATGATAAATAGCCATCTCAGGTGTTAAGAACCATTTTTTACCATTTTCTTCAACAGCATCAAAATACCTCAATATAAATTCTTCAAATACACATAATTCTACATTTCCAACTGCTTCTTGAATAATATTACCATTGGAATCTTTAACTGCTTTTGTGCTTTCATTAGTAAATTTTTCTTCACCTAGTATCTCATTTAACTTTGATAGATTTTTATTTTTAGATGCTTGGTCACATCTTGCTCCCGTATCGCGTTTAGATTCCATATTTTTTGTTTTAAACGCTAAATCTTTATTGCCTTTTTCATAACCGATAAAACCAACTATTTTATTATAATTATTTTGGTTAAACTCCAATAATTTTTTTATTTCCTTTAATGCTGCTATTTCTCGCTGGTCTTCTGGTGTTGATTCAACCCACATATTATTTTTATCTAAAATCATTATCATTCGTTTATTTAATTTATATGTTATAAACACTGTGTATTTTTTTGAAGCAACAGTGTATTTTTCAAAATAATCTTTTATAAATCTCTCTAAGGTTCCATGGGTAATATTATTTAAAGAATATATATAATTCATAACATTTATCTTATCATCAAACATTAACAATTCTAAAATATGAGAAACTAAAAATAAGAGCAAATGTTTTTTTGATTCTGGATATTCTTTTGACATCTTTTTCATAACTATTCCGCAATGTTTATACCAATTATCATCTCCTCTAGGAACCTTTAGCTGCTTTAAAAATTCAACACTAATATCAAAATTAATTTTCATTTCATCAACAATGCGTTTACCTTCAGTAAACTCCATAACTTCTTCATCAATAATCATCTTATTAAGATTTCTTTTATCAATAACCGGTTTTACAACATTTTGTTTTAATTCAAAATTAATCATATCATGCTTAAAATCTAATGGAACAGACCTATCAAATATTGATATATTTTTATCCCTTAATTCGAGAGGTTGAAATAAATAATATTCACCTATGTTTACGAGACGTCCATTTCTACCATATTTATCAACTATAAATTCGTTTTCATCTTCGATTAATTGCGTTAATGCCGAAAAAATTTGAACATATGGATATTCTTTAGGTGTGCGTATAGCTCTTAAAAGAATATCTTTTTTGTAAAAAAATGCTTCTTTAAATAACATTCTAATTCTCTGTAAAATTTTTTCTGAATTCATAATGATAAAGTTCTCATCATATGTATCTTCATTTAATCTAGATTCA
>Ga0194130_10003089_pt1 | contig 22857 bp, 18 predicted proteins | sample TA2KigsurfametaG_FD_160084 | JGI IMG/M metagenome (GOLD analysis project Ga0194130, IMG submission 160084) | Freshwater microbial communities from Lake Tanganyika, Tanzania - TA2015050 Kigoma 12 surface | ecosystem: Environmental > Aquatic > Freshwater > Lake | place: Tanzania: Lake Tanganyika... | reverse complement strand
TAGAAAAGTGCCCATTCAGGGCCAATAGTTCGGCATGGGTTCCTTCTTCGACGATACGGCCATCTTTCATCACCAAAATTCGGTGGGCAAACCGCAAAGTGGACATTCGATGGGCGATAAGCAAGGCATTACGGCCTTGAACAAAAGCCTCGATACCCCTTTGGACCTGGGCCTCCGTTGCCGAGTCCACCGATGCGGTGGCTTCGTCCAGAATGAGGAGGTCCGGCTGCCTTACCAAAGCACGGATCAGGGCTACCAATTGCTTTTGGCCGGCGGAAAGCCCAGCCCCCTTTTCCCCCACCGAGGTCAGCAATCCCTGCGGCAAGGACTCCACAAAATCAAGGAGATTGAATGCCTTGACCCTGAGCTCAACCAATTCCGTGGTGATGCTGGGATCATGGAGAATAATATTATCCAAAATGGTGCCGCTGAAGAAAATAAGTTCTTGGGGGACGTAAATAATGCGCCTTCGCAGTTGCCTCAAAGTCAATTCCGTATGAGATAAACCGTCCAAAAGAATCCGCCCTGATTTGGGTTCATAAAATCTGACCAGCATTTGGGCTAAGGTCGATTTGCCACTTCCACTGCCCCCCACCACAGCCCAAACTTCTCCGCGCTTCATGTGCAATTGAATGTCGTGGAGGACTCTGATATCCTTTTGGTATCCAAAATTCAAGTTTTGAATTTGTATATCGATACCCTGTGTGGGTTGATCCGCTGCTGCATTGGTTTCCGCAGGCCAAGCTTTCAAATCAATCAACTGAAAAACCCTTGAAGATGCGATAATGCCCATCTGTAGGGAATTGAATTTGTCCGCTAACAACCTCAATGGCCTGAACAACTGATTGATATAAACCAAAAAGGCCACCAATACCCCTGCGGACAAGGCCCCGTCCTGCACCCTCACGGCTCCGTACCAAACCATCAATCCCATGGCCAAGGCCGTAAGAACTTCGACCACTGGAAAATACACCGAATAATACCAAACCCCGTTCAGATGCGCTTCGGCCAAACCTTGGTTTTCTTTTTGGAAGGCCCGGTTCTCCTCCTCTTCGCGATGAAACAGGGGAATGAGTTGCAAATTGCTAAGGCGTTCTTGGAGAAAGGAATTCAACGAAGAGGTTCGAGATCGAACTTCGGTGAATGAGCCATGAACTTTTTCTTTGAACCACCAGGTTACCCATAACAACAAAGGCATAACCATCAAACTGACCAAGGTGAGTCGCCAATCGGTATAAAGCATCACCGATAAAATCACGATTAACTGCAAGACATCTCCAACCATGGTCAAGAAGCCTTGGGCAAACAATTCGGCGATGGCCTCCAAATCGTTAATCACCCTGCTTCCCAAGGCGCCTACCGATCTGGATTCATAAAAACTTGGGCGATAACGTGTTAAATGTTCATAAAGCTTGCGTCGCAAATCTTTGACCACGGACTGTCCCAATTGCACACTCCACAAACCAAAGAGATACCTTAGACCGGATTCCGCCAGCAACAAAGCCAAAATAATCCATCCGTATTGGGCCAAGCTGGCCAAATCCTTCCGGGTCATGGGCCCGTCCACCGCTTGTTGAATCAACCATGGTCTTAGTGGAGCAGTTCCTGCAAGAACGATGGCCAAGAGAATGGTTCCGATCAATAAGAAACTGTACGGTTTCATTTCCCCGAACAAACGTTTCAAGGCTTGTACGGTTCCTGCTCTAGGCGCCTGGAATTCCTCGGTGGCTGCCCTCATGGGTTTGGTTGAATGATACCGTCCGGATATTCCACATGCACCAAACAAAGTCCATGGGCAGGAGCCGTGGCCCCGGCATCCGATCGGGTTCCTTCGTTCAAGAGATCGTTGATTTGATCATAGGATCGATAACCTCGTCCAACTTCCATCAACGTACCCACAATCGCGCGGACCATGTTGCGCAGAAAGCGGTTGGCTCGGATTTCAAAAACGGCGGATTGATCTGCATTCAATTTCCATTGGGCATGGGTTAGGTTGCACAAATCGTGTTGTTGCCCACCACCGGCTCTGGCGAAACAGCCGTAATCACGATTGCCCGGCAGCAGTGCAGCGGCCTTAAGCACCGAGTCCCAATCAGGGCAGGCTGGAATTTGCCAGGAATAACGCGCCCGGAACGGATCCTTAGCCCAATGAACCCGGTATTGGTAGGTTCTGAACAAGGCTGAAAAGCGGGCATGCGCGGTTTCAGGGACTTGAAAGACCCGCTGTATCACCAAATCGTTGGGCAACATCCGGTTAAGAACCCTAATCCCATCCTCCACCGGACCCCGTAACAACGCATGAAGATCTTCCTCTGTATCCCAATGCGCAAAAAACTCCGATGCATGAACCCCCGTATCGGTGCGGCCTTGACCGGTGAGCCAAACGGGTTTTCCAGTGTATTGAGTTAATGCATTTTCGATAAGCTCCTGAACCGTTACAGCATTGGGTTGTCTTTGCCAACCGTGATAGGCCGTACCGTCATACGCCAATTGAATGAAATAACGGTTCATGACCTGCATTCGATCGCCATCATGAAGACCTTCTCAGGGCTTCTATCACCAGAGCCGCCCCCTGACCCACCCCAACGCACATGGTGGCCAGGCCGTAGGCTTTCTTGCCGGGGTATCGGTGCAGCGAATGCAGAAGGGTCGTGGTGATGCGTGCCCCTGAGCACCCCAAGGGATGACCCAGGGCAATGGCTCCGCCGTGAACATTGATATCCTCCAGAGGCAAATCCAATTCACGTTGACAGGCCAAGGCTTGCGATGCAAAGGCCTCGTTCAATTCAATCAGACCCAAGTCTTTGGCTTGGAGGCCTGCTCGGTTCAAGGCTTTGCGGACTGCCGGTACCGGACCTATGCCCATATACGCCGGGTCAACGCCTGCCACTGCCATGGAGACCACACGGCCTATGGGTTCAAGTTGATGACGCTTGACAGCCGATGCGCTTGCCAACAGCAACAAGGCCGCACCATCGTTAATCCCGGAAGAGTTACCAGCGGTCACCGTTCCTCCCTCCCTGAATACCGGTTTCAATTGGCTGAGTTTGGCCCTGTCTCCCAAACGAGGATGCTCGTCTTGGGCTACCCACTGGGTTTGGCCCTTGGCGTCTTGGGTTGGGGTCGGTATTCGCTCGCGGTCAAAAGCGCTAGCCGCTTGAGCCGCTGCATATTTCTCCTGCGATGATTGGGCAAAGTCATCCTGATCCACGCGGCTAATTTGGTACTTCTCTGCCACATTTTCGGCCGTTTCACCCATGCTGTAGGGGTGATGCAGCCCCTCCCAACGCGGATTCGTGAACCTCCATCCCAGAGTGGTGTCGTGGATCTCCGGTTGCCGTCCAAAGGGCTGTTCCGGCTTGGCCATAACCCAAGGGGCACGGCTCATGCTTTCCACCCCTCCTGCCAAATAAAAATCCCCATGACCCATGGCCAATGCTCGGCTTGCATCCATAATGGCTTGCAGACCACTGGCGCACAATCGGTTGACCGTCACGCCGGCCACAGAGGTTGGCAAACCGGCCAAAAGAGCACTCATGCGCGCCACGTTACGATTATCCTCACCAGCCTGGTTGGCGGCTCCGAGAACCAGTTCCTCTAAATGTTGCGGATCTAATTCGGGATGGCGGTCCATCATGTTTCTTACCAAATGAGCGGCCATGTCATCGGGCCTCAAGCGAGATAATGCCCCGGCGTATTTCCCTATGGGGGTCCGCAGGGCGTCCAATATGAATACATCTTCCATGACACAAAACTGCGAACAATTCTTCTCAAAACACCAAAAACTGCCAAGAATCGGACAAATTGACACATTTAAAACTCCACACTCCTTTGGCACAAGGTTTGAATGCTCTTGGACAAAATCTTAACCCATGACTCAAAACTCCACCAAAAAAGGCAATATATCAGTCCACACCGAGAACATTTTTCCCCTCATCAAAAAATCGCTGTATTCCAATCAAGAAATTTTTTTGAGAGAATTGGTCAGCAACGGGGTTGATGCCTGCCAAAAGCTTGCTGCCCTCGCAGCTATGGGAGAAATCCATGGCGAAATTGGAGAAATGCAAGTCCAGGTGAGTTTGGACAAAGAGGCCAAAACCATCACCATCTCCGATAACGGTTTGGGCCTGACGGAAGAAGAAATTGAGAAGTACATCACGCAAGTTGCTTTTTCGGGTGCCACCGAGTTTATCGAAAAATACAAAGACAAGTCCGACCTCAATCAAATCATCGGTGCCTTTGGATTGGGATTTTATTCCGCCTTCATGGTTGCCGACAGGGTGGACATCCACACCTTGAGTTACCAACAGGGATCCAAGTCTGCCCGCTGGTCCTGCGATGGTTCCACCGAATACGAGATTGGCCTTGGGGAGCGGAGCGAGCGGGGCACCGATATTATTCTCCATATTGCGGAAGATGCCTCGGAATATCTGGATGAATGGAGGCTCAAAGAAATACTGCGTAAATACGGGAAATTCTTGCCTGTCAAAGTAATGTTTGGTGATGAGCAGATCAACGCGACCAGCCCTCTATGGACCCGCAAGCCTGCCGATCTCCAGGATGAAGATTACCAGAATTTCTACAACGATTTGTACCCCATGGCCGAAAAGCCGTTGTTTTGGATCCATCTGAATGTGGATTATCCCTTCAATTTAACGGGAATTCTGTACTTCCCCAAATTGAAAGCGGATTTTGAACCGGCCAAAAACAAAATACAACTCTATAGCCGTCAGGTATTTATCACCGATTCCGTCGAAGAGGTGGTCCCGGATTATTTACGCCTCCTTCATGGGGTCATTGACTCCCCGGATATACCGCTCAATGTTTCCAGATCCTTTCTTCAAACGGATTCCAACGTCAAGAAAATCAACGCCCACATCTCCAAAAAAGTAGCGGATAAATTAGCGGATATCGCCAAAAACCAAGAGGATTCTTTCAGGGAAAAATGGGATCAACTGGAACTCTTTGTGAAGTACGGGATGATTTCGGATGAGAAATTTTATGACCGCGCCAAGGGGTTTTGCTTGTATAAAGATGCCGATCAGCAGCTCAGAACTTGGGAGGATACCGCAGCCCTTTTGGAAGCGAATCATCGCAACAAAGATGGGCAATTGGTAATCCTGTACACCAACCAAGCCAGCGCTCAGCATCATTTGATTGAAGGAGCGCGCAAGCGTGGCTTGACCATACTCCAAATGGGCAGTGTTATCGATGCTCATTTCATCGGGGCTTTGGAAAGCAAGCTTGAAAAAACCACCTTCAAGCGAATTGATTCCGATACCTTGGACAAATTGGTGGATAAAGGGGAGCCCAAGACTTCCTTGCTTAACGAAGAACAGGAAAAACTTGCGGTAGAATGGGTAAGAGAATGGGTCAAGGCCAAAGAAGAATTCAAAGTCAAGGCGGAGGCCATGTCCGCCGATGATCCACCGATCACCCTCACTCGTTCCGAGTTCATGCGTCGAATGAACGAGATGGCTGCCACAGGCAGCGGTACTCCTTTCTTCGGGGGGGCTATGAAGGAAAGCATTGATATGGTGGTCAATACATCGCATCCTCTGGTGCAGAAGATGGTAGAAACCCAAGAACTAGAGCCAAGACAGGCCCTTGGTCAACAACTCATCGATCTGGCCTTGCTCGCTCAGGGTATGCTCCAAGGTGCAGAACTAACCGCCTTCATTGACCGAAATCTCCACAACGCCGGTCGCTAAGCTTGTCGATGGTTGACGGGATCAAATTTGACCAAGCCAATCCTCTCCCCATCGTTGACAGGATTGTTCATAATTTCAAAGATCCAATTTTGGTGAACAAGGGGGCTGAATTTTAGTTTTGGATTTGCTCCGTACCTGAATCTCGAGGCTCTACAGAGCCGACCAGGTTCGTATCAAACCATCGTTTTTTCTGAAATTCGCCCATGTCCGATCTAAGTCCGGTCCGCACAGCTTTGATTTCTGTTTACTCCAAAGAAGGGCTCGAGCCCTTGGCCAAAACGCTCTTTGAATCCGGGGTAGAAATTTGGTCCACGGGGGGTACCTGGGATTTTCTTCAAAAAATTGGTTGTCAGCCCCGCAAAGTGGAAGATCTTACCGGTTATCCCTCCATCCTGGGAGGCCGTGTCAAAACCCTTCATCCCAAAATTTTTGGAGGGATCTTGCATCGAAATCATCAAATTGAGGACCTTAACGAGCTGGCAGGCTATGAGATTCCCCCAATTGACCTGGTCATTGTGGATCTGTACCCCTTTGAGGATACATTGCGCGCCAGCGGTACCCATCAAGAACTCATCGAAAAAATTGATATAGGCGGAGTCAGCCTCCTACGAGCTGCCGCCAAAAACCATCAACAATGCACGGTCCTGTCCTCATCCAATCAATACGATCGTCTAAGGCAACAAGTCCTTGCCGGTGGAACCAATCAAGAAGACCGTCTTCGATACGCTGCAGAAGCTTTTTCGATGACTTCCAGGTACGATACCCTGATTTATGAGTACCTGAAACCCCAAACCGATACAACGAGCCTGCGCATCGCCTCGGATCAAGGCCATGAGCTTCGCTACGGAGAGAACCCCCATCAGCAAGGGCGATTCTACGGACCATTGCAAGAGTGTCTTCGGGTACTTTCTGGCAAAGCCCTAAGTTACAATAATTTACTTGATACGGATTCGGCGTTGTCTCTCTTGGCTGAATTTGAGGAGCCCACCTTTGTCATCGTAAAACACAACAACGCCTGCGGGCTTGCAAGCCGTGATACCCTGCTGGAGGCTTGGAAAGACGCCCTCGCGGGGGATCCCATCTCGGCCTTTGGGGGCGTCTTGGCAGCAAACAGGCCTCTTGACTTGAATTGTGCCAAAGAAATCGACGGGATATTTTACGAAGTGCTCATCGCTCCCTCATTCAGTACCGAAGCCATCGATTTGCTAACACGCAAGAAGAACCGCATACTCCTCCAACAATTAAAGCCCATTCCTTCTTCTTTGCAGGTTCGATCGGCACTTGGCGGATACCTTGTCCAAAGCCCGGACCGTTCCACCGAAGCCTCGGATCAATTCAAAGTCGTCACCGCCAGGCAGCCCAATGCATCTGAAAAAACCGATATGGAATTTGCGGTCAAGGTGGTGAAGCATACCCGAAGCAATGCCATTGTTCTGGTCAAGAATCGTCAACTCATTGGGTCCGGAACAGGCCAAACTTCCAGAATTGACGCAATGAGGCAGGCCGCCCACAAGGCCAGATCCTTTGACTTCGATGTACAAGGGGCCATTATGGCCAGCGATGCCTTTTTCCCTTTTGCGGACAGCGTCGAAGTGGCCTGGCAAGAGGGCATTCGTGCCGTCATCCAACCGGGTGGTTCTGTCAAGGATCAGGACAGCGTCGATTTCTGCGACCGAAACGACATGTGCATGGTCATGACGGGAGTAAGACACTTCAAGCATTAGCCCCCTCAAAAGACCTTGGTCTCCCCTACCCATAGAAGGTTCCCCCCTAGCTTGCCATTTTTCAAAAAAAATCTTTAATCGCGCTTTTACCTTTAGTTTCGCTTTCTTCTTCTGTTAACGTTCACCTAAAGACTTGCATGGGACTTTTTGATTTATTTACCCAGGAAATTGCCATTGACCTTGGCACCGCCAATACCCTAATTATTCATCGGGACACTATCGTGGTGGATGAACCGTCCATCGTTGCCATGGACCGCAATACCGGCAAAGTCATTGCCATCGGTAAAAAGGCCCAGCAGATGCATGGAAAAACGCATGAGAACATCAAGACCATTCGTCCCCTTAGAGACGGGGTCATTGCAGACTTTCATGCGGCTGAACATATGATTCGAGGAATGATTGCCATGATCAATCCTGCCAAAAGATTCTTTGCCCCCTCCCTGCGCATGGTTGTTTGCATTCCCTCCGGAATCACGGAAGTCGAAAAGCGCGCCGTACGGGATTCCGCTGAGCATGCTGGCGCCAAAGAAGTTTACCTCATTCATGAGCCCATGGCGGCCGCTATCGGTATCGGTATTGATGTTGAGGAACCCAAAGGGAATATGATCATCGATATAGGTGGCGGAACCTCGGAGATTGCCGTGATTGCCTTGGCAGGAATCGTTTGCGATGAATCCATCCGTGTTGCCGGAGACCAATTCACCGCCGACGTCCTGGAGTATGTCCGGCGTCAACACAATATGCTGGTTGGTGAGCGAACTGCGGAATTAATCAAAATCAATATAGGCTCGGCCTTGACCACCTTGGAAGATCCACCACCCCCTATGCCGGTGAGTGGCCGAGATTTGATGACCGGGATACCACGGGAAATCACTTTGACCTATTCCGAAATCGCGACTGCACTGGATAAGTCCATTTCCAAAGTGGAAGGCGCTATCCTCAAAGCGTTGGAAATCACTCCACCTGAGCTTGCATCCGATATTCATGAGACTGGGATTTACCTCACTGGCGGTGGAGCCTTGATTCGTGGTTTGGATAAAAGAATTAGTGCCAAAACCAAACTAAAAGTTATTGTCGCTGAGGATCCCCTGCGTGCCGTCGTTCGTGGCACCGGAATTGCCCTCAAGAATATCCATCGTTTCCAATTCCTGATGACCTGACCTCAAAATGGGTGGACTGGCGCTTTGGCTGTTCAAATACAGATCTCTTGCATTATTTATTCTCCTAGAGTCCATAGGGGCTTGGATGACATTTTCGGGGGTTTCGTACCATCGCAGCAGGTTAAACCAATTCCAAATTGAAATCGCTGGCAATTACCAATACCGAATCCATCGGATCACACGGTTTATGGGCCTTGATGAAGAAAATATAAAGCTTAATCAAGAAATCACCGCTCTAAAACTGCAATTCTCCGCAAAGAATGGTGCCAACGATTCCATCAAGGGTCAAATCGCAACTTCCAACCAACAAGGTACCCTAAGCCCCCTTCAACGAAACACATTCTTGTGGCCGGATTCCGGTATCCTGCTGGATTTCGCAGCCCCTGCAAGAGTTGTTTTTTGCGGCTTGGGAAATCAACAAAACTATTTGTTACTGGATCAAGGTTCCCTTCATGGTATTCAACCACGCATGGCTGTTTTGCAAGGCAACAAAATTGCGGGGCAAGTCCAAGCCGTATCCGAACATTTTGCCCGTGTTGTGCCTTTGATCCACACCAAGATGAGAACCAGCGCCTTGCATCCCAAATCACAAACCATTGCCTCCTTGGTCTGGGATGGCTTTTCGACCCGTTATGCAGAACTCCTCGATTTTCCTATTCACATTCCCATCAAAATTGGAGACTCTTTGGTAAGCAGTTCATATTCCGCCGTCTATCCTCCCGGACTTCGCCTAGGAAGGGTGGATCGTGTCGAAATCATTCCAGGAGCAGTCACCTACAAAATTCGTGTGGTGTTGGCAACGGATTATCGCCAATTGGATCATGTTCAAGTCATTCGTCCTGCGCTGCAAAGTGAACGCGAAAAAATCTTGCCTCAAGACCTTAATTAACCACATCCTGGATCTTTGTTATGAACCGTCGTCCTTGGGTTTTGTTTCTTTTCCTCATCTTCATGCAGGTTTCGGTCTTTAACCGTGTCCAATGGTTGGGTGTGTTCAATCCTATGGTCTATGCCATCGTTCTACTATGGCTACCACTATCTTGGAACAGAGTATTTTCCATGCTTATTGGTTTTGTCGTCGGGTGGTGGATCGATAGCTCTTTCCAAAGCGGTGGCATTCATGCCATGGCATCGGTTTGGCTGATGTACTTTAAACCTTTTTGGGTGAGGTTTACGGTGTCGTCAATGCAACTCCAAGATAATCCTGATCCTGATTTACGTGATATCGAAATTCGATCTTTGGTCTCTTATGCAGGCGGGCTGTTGCTTATGCATCATACCCTCCTCTATACCTTGGAGGCTTTCCGCTGGGCATCGCTCCCCAGCTCCATATTCAAAGGCAGCATCAATACCCTCCTTGTGTCGGGACTCTTGTGGGCCCTCATTCAATGGACCCGTAGTCTGGATTCCAGAAAACTGCAGGACAATCGTTATTGATTCCTGTCGAATGCCAGAATAACCAAAAGAAGCCCAATTTTTCATTAGCATATCGGTATGGACTTTAGTGAAAAATCAGGTTCTGGGAAGGAAAATCGGCATGCCCTTATCTTGGGAATTGTCCTAGTGGTCTTGACTTTGTTTTTGTTTCGCTTGTTGAGTATTCAAATTCTTGACGACGAGTACAGCGAACTTGCCCAACAAAATGCAATCCGCAGGGTGAATGCCTACGCGCCTCGTGGTGTCATCTTCGATCGTCAAGGTCGGAAAATCGTCGTGAACAGACCCATTTATGATCTTATGGTAGTCCCCGGTGAATTGCCCAAGCCCTTGGACACCTTGGAATTAGCAGGTCTCCTTCGAATTAATTATGATGAACTCTGTAAACGACTCCTCAAAGCAAAAAAATATTCCTTGTTTAGACCCAGTCTCTTGCATGCTCAAATTCGTGTAGAAGACTTTGCACAGGTTCAAGAAAGGCTACACGATTTCAGTGGAATTTATGCAGAGACACGAACGGTCCGGACTTATCTCTACCCCTATGCTGCCCACCTTCTAGGTTATGTTGGGGAAGCTTCTCCCGAACTCATTGCAAAATCCAATGGAGAATACAGAGCGGGTGATTATGTGGGGGTTAGTGGTTTGGAGAAAACCTACGAAAACTACCTCAAAGGGAAACGAGGAGTGCAATACCGGTACGTTGATGTCCACAACAGAGAGGTCGGTCGGTACAAAGACGGAGCCTTTGATTCACTCCCTATCCCTGGCGAAGACTTGCATTTGGGCCTGGATATCGAGTTGCAAGTTTATGCCGAAAAACTCATGGCCAACAAAAAGGGATCGGTGGTCGCCATTGAACCGTCCACTGGGGAGATCCTAACCATGGTATCGGCCCCGGGATACGACCCTGGGCTCTTGGTAGGCAATGTAAGAGGAAGAAATTACCGCAAACTCCAACAGGATCCCTTGAAGCCCCTCTTCAACAGGCCTCTACAGGCTATGTATCCGCCAGGCTCTATTGTGAAATCATTGCAGGCCCTTGTCGGACAGGAACTGAATCTCATTCACCCTGAAACTCGTTTTCCTTGCGGCGGAGGATATGCCATTGCCGGCCACACTGTCAAATGCACCCACAAACACAGTGCGTTGAACCTGGAGGAATCCATCCAACATTCATGCAATCCTTATTACTGTTATGTGTTCAAAACCGTTGTGGACCAAAACCACGGAAGAAGGCCTCGAGAAGGCTATCGGATTTGGTATGAATACATGAAGAAATTTAATCTTGGCCGCAAATGCGAAGTGGATCTCCCCAACGAACGGAAAGGCATTGTACCAAGTCCCGATTATTACGATAAGATTTACGGCAAAAACCGTTGGAAATCTTCCACCATCATCTCCTTATCCATCGGTCAGGGTGAATTTGGCATTACCCCCTTGCAAATGGCGCACACCATGGCCATTTTTGCCAACAAGGGGTATTACCATCGCCCTCACTTGGTTCGAAGCATTGGAGTAACCGGTCAGAAAAAAATGAAGTACCGGGAAGAATTCCATATCCCTTTGAAGCCTGACCATTTTCGTGTCGTCCAAGACGCCATGCAGAAAGTTGTCGATCAAGGGACCGCAACGGCCTACGGCAAAATAGACAGCATCACAGTCTGCGGTAAAACCGGTACCGCTCAGAATCCCCATGGCAAAGATCACGCAGTTTTTGTTTGTTTTGCGCCTCGTGAAAATCCACAAATCGCCGTGGCGGTGCTTGTTGAGAATGCAGGATTCGGTGGAGTTTGGGCTGCTCCCGTCGCTAGCTTGATGATTGAGAAATACCTTAAGGGTTATACCAAACGCCGTGATCTCGAGGAGCGGCTTTTGAAGTCCCGCATACTCCCTTCGGGTTCAGACACTGTTCCAACACCGTTGCTATAACCGGTATGAGGGAGCAGAAAAACGTATTTCAGTTCATTGACAAACCTTTGTTATGGACCTACATTGCGCTAACCTTGATCGGCTGGATTGCTATTTATGCAGCGGTATACAATCCCCAGCATCAGAATCTTTGGGATATCCAACAAAATTACGGGAAGCAAATGATTTGGATTGTGAGCTCATTGCTGATTATGATGGTGCTCTTGTCGATACATCCCCGAATATATCACCACAGCGGGCCTCTGGTTTATCTGATTACCATGGTCTTGGGATTGACAGTAGCTTTCTTGGGGAGAGAGGTCAACGGAGCGCGTGCCTGGTTTGAACTTGGTTCGTTCAGACTACAACCCGCAGAATTCATGAAACTTAGTACCGCCATAATGGTGGCTCATTTCTTTGCTAATCGACCTATTCGGATGGACCAATTTGGTTCGCAAATTATGGCGGGTATATGGCTCTTGATCCCCGTAGCTCTTTTGCTTTTGCAGAAAGATACGGGCAGCGCCTTGGTCTATGCCTCCTTTGTGCTAGTCTATTACCGAGAAGGCTTATCGGTCAATTATTTGATTTACGGATTGGCCATCGCCCTTCTATCCGTTCTCACCTTGTGGCTAGGCTTGAACACCATGTGGATTGCGATTCCGGTGCTGTTGATTTTGTATGTGGCCCTGGCCGCCGATAGCCGTAAGGCCTTCTTCAACGGCATCAAATTGACCATCCCCGCCATGATCCTGGTATCGAGTGTCGGATATGCCTTTGATAATATTCTCCTTGCGCATCAGAAGCAACGCATATTGGTTTTGTTAGGCAAGGTCGATGATCTGCGGGGTGCAGGTTACAACGTGCACCAATCCCTCATTGCAATTGGTTCCGGCGGATTTTGGGGGAAAGGATTTCTGCAAGGAACCCAAACAAAATTTGATTTTGTGCCTGAACAAAGCACTGATTTTATTTTTTGTACCATCGCAGAAGAATATGGTTTGTGGGGATCGATGTTGCTGCTTACCCTCTTTGGCTTTCTATTGTATCGGATTTTTATGATTGCAGAAAGGCAACCCGGGACCTTCGGTAGAGTTTTTGGGTATAGTGTAGGTTGTATCATTTTCATTCACGTCACGATCAATATTGGAATGACCCTAGGGCTGTTGCCCGTCATTGGAATTCCTTTACCCATGATCAGCTACGGCGGATCCTCCCTGTGGTCCTTTACGGCCATGATTGCCATATTGCTTCGACTTGACAGCGGCCGAATGCTTGGTATTCGTTAAAGGAATCCTTTAAGAGAATTCGTAAAGAATACAAATCAGGCAATCCTAGAACCTTTCGAGCTCAAAATGGTTATAAAAGGTATTCCTCTAAAGCCAACAAGCAATGCGTAAATTCTTAAACTACTTTGTGGAAGTCTTTAAACCCAAAGGGGCTCACCAAACCCGCAATTTCAACTTGAGAATGATGCACGGAATCAATCGAATCAGCATTTTGATGTTTGCCGCAGGTCTTTTGGTCTTGATTTATAGAGCCTTTTTTAGGTAAAATGCTCAAAGGGGCATTGCAATTCGGACCAACCTTTACGAAATTTTGCTCCAATTCTTGCCTTGACCATAAAACCTGGCGTAGGCATTCACCAGTTTACCGCTAAGCTCGCCAGTTCCATGAGGATCAGTCACCAAAATCTGTTCCGCGTGCAACCTCGCCTTGTGCATCAAGTGGCTGTCTTCAACCAAATCTGAAAATCTGAGTTCCATACTGCCACTTTGTTGAGTGCCCGCCAGATCCCCTGGACCACGCATTTTTAGGTCCATTTCGGCAATTTCAAAGCCGTCGTTGGTCGAGGCCAAAGCCTTCAATCGCTGAATGGCTTCCTCCGAAGGCTTATCCTTGTGCATAAGGATGCAATACGACTGCTCCGAGCCACGGCCCACCCGACCGCGCAATTGATGCAATTGGGCCAGACCAAACCTTTCCGCATTTTCAATCACCATCACGGAAGCGTTAGGAACGTTAACTCCGACCTCAATAACAGTGGTAGCCACCAATAAATTGGCAACGCCTTTCACAAAGCGCCGCATTTCTATATCGCGATCCGCGGATTTCATTTGCCCATGGACCACAGCCAAACGAAAATGAGGAGGGGGAAATGCACGCAACATGGCCTCGTATCCGTCATACAAAAACTTTAGGTCCGCTTGCTCGGTTTCTTTGATGGCCGGATAGACCACATAAACCTGGCGCCCGGCTTGTATTTGTTGTTCCAAGAAACGAAACATCTTGAGGCGTTTGGACTCTGCGGTCACCAATGTCTGTACAGGCTTACGACCAGCAGGTAATTGATTCATGATGGAAACCTCCAAATCTCCGTACCGCGTCATCGCCAAGGTTCGGGGGATGGGTGTAGCGGTCATCACCAAAATATGGGGAGCAAGACCGGCCTTGGCCCATAGCTTAGCCCGTTGCTCCACCCCAAACCGATGCTGTTCATCGATAACAGCTAAGCCCAGCTTTGCGAAATGCACATGCTCCTGTATCAAGGCGTGAGTGCCTACCAAAAGATGAAGACTTCCATCGTACAATTCTTGTAACAATTCCTTACGCGCCTTGCCTTTGACCTGTCCTGTAAGTAACCCGCAGCGAATCGGCAAATCACCCAACATGGCTTGGATGGTATCGTAATGTTGCCTGGAGAGTAACTCCGTAGGAGCCATCAAACAAGCTTGATACCCGTTATCTGCAGCCAACAACATGCTCATCAATGCCACCATGGTCTTGCCACTGCCCACATCGCCCTGCAGCAAACGATTCATCTGCCTACCTGTTCCAAGATCTGCTCTAATTTCTTTGATCACTCTTTTCTGGGCATCGGTGAGTTCAAAAGGCAAACGTTCATGAAAAAAACGAAGAAACATATCGCCCACTTTTTCAAAAACTGGTCCAGGATTTTGGAATTTCCTGTTGCTTTTGAGTCGCAAAACCCCGAATTGCAAAAAAAATAATTCCTCGAATTTGAAGCGGTGAAGGGCCTTGGCCAATTGAGCAGGATCATCCGGAAAATGAGCCTGCTCCAAGGCTTCCCAACGGTTCATCAAGGACTCTGCATCCACGACATATGCCGGCAAAATTTCAGAGACATTGCCCGAAACTTGATCGAGGGCTTGACGGACGACACCTATCCACCAACGATTGTTCAAATTTCGTTGCCGTAATTTATCGGTCAAGGAATACATGGGGCTGAGGGAAGGTCCTGATTTCTTGCTCCACTCTTCCCATAAGGTTAACTCAGGATGCGCCATTTGAACCTGCCCCTTGTACTGGCTCACTTTTCCAAACACAAGGTACTCTTCCCCTTTACGAATGCTGGATTCCGCCCACTGAACAGATTGAAACCAAATCAATTCCAAATAATGTTGGCCATCGGTAAGGGTCGCCACCAAACGAGCTGCTTTGCCTGTTCCTACCTTTTCAATCCTCAGAATTTTGCCTCGGGTTTGCACAAATGTAGGACCTTCAACCAGTATCCCCAAGGAATGAACCTCAGATCTGTCGAGGTAACGGTATGGGAAATAGGTCAACAAGTCATAGTAAGTCTTCAAACCCAATTCCGATTCGAGCCAGGCAGCGCGTTGCGGACCAATCCCTTTGAGGTAAGCTAAATCATAAAACAAAGGATGTTCCGGCATACGGCAATTGAATTGACACTCAAGTACCCATACCTTACCAGCGCAGAGTCGCCAAAATTCGCCGCATATCCTTTAGCAGATAGGCGCTGTAAGGCTGCAAGGAATCGCTGTTGGGACTTACTTCAAAATAGAGTGACCCCCGTAAATAATGCTTAACACTATCCGTAACATAAAATTGGGTTTGGCTTGCAGCATCGCCGCCAACTATGTACAAGGTGCCATAAACCTTATGTTCAGGGTAACTGATAATTTCCTCTTCAATCGCTGTTGCCTTTAGGGTATGCTTAAAGGTCATGCGCTGGGTTTCAGCCATCAACACCGCCAAAGCATCCCTCCGGTCAACCTGTCGCCCGTCCTCGTAACGAACACCTTCGATGGGATGATAGGATAGATGCCATTGAGCTCCCAATGCGGGATAGGACAAATTCATCCATTGAGGATCGTTGGACGGTGACTTCGACGTGTTATGAGGGAGTCCTGAAGGATCCACACATACAGGATTGGCCGCAGCATTGTATTCAAAGACTACTGGAAGGCAATTCCCCTGGTATTGAGCCAGCTGAACCGGCGGGAGTATCGCACGAGCATAGGCATAGGGCCTTGCCACAGAGTCGTCGGATTGACAAGCGACAAAAAATCGCTGTCCTCCTACCATCAATACCATGGCCGTTATAACGCTTACCCACTCGGCCTTAACTCGAAGAAAGTGAGAAACTACTTGCCTCATTGCGCCGTTTTAGGGGGCACTTGGTACGTCAGGTGCATGGCCATGATCCTGCGATGATCCGCTTGAATGACTTTGAATTCAAAGCCGTGATGACGAAGGACCTCCCCTTGCAGAGGAATTCTCCCCTCCAATTCCAGGACCAAGCCTGCCAAGGTCTCGACTCCCTCCAAAATAGCTTGAAAAGGCGAAAAATCCCACCCGGTTTCTCTGGATAAATCCTGCAAGAGCATTTTGCCGGCTACCCAATAGCAATCTCGATCTAGGCGCCGGCACAGACGTTGTTCATCCGTATCGAATTCATCCTGAATTTCACCGACAATTTGTTCCAAAGCATCTTCCAAAGTCACCAATCCCGAAACGCCTCCATATTCATCAATCGCCAAGGCCATATGCATTCTTCTGGCTTTGAATTCTGTGAAAAGCTCATCAAGATGCTTGGTGTCGGGTACAATATACGGTTTACGCAACAATTCCTGCCATCGAAAGATCTTGTTCTGATTGAGCCTGGAAAATAAATCCTTAAGATACAAGATACCCACCACTTGGTCCAAGTTATCGCGGTAAACAGGAACTCTGGAATATCCCCATTCTCGTAATTGAGGAAGAATTTCCTCCAATGTCGCCTGGTAATCAATCGCTTGAATATCCTGACGTGGGACCATGATTTGCCTGACCTCAAGTTCTCCGAATTTAACAATACCTTTGAGCAGGTCCATCTCGGATCCTCCGCGATTGCCTTCTGTTCCAAAAGTCAAGTCAATGGCCTGGTTAATTTCGTCCTTGGAGACTTGCACGTGTTTGGATACCATCCAACGATCCATGAAGCCTGAACTTTGCATCAACAGCCAAATTATTGGGTTGAAGAGAAACTCCGAAACTTGCAAGGGCCAACTGAACCAACGAGCAACACCCATTGGATTTCGGGACGCGTATACCTTGGGCAAAATCTCTCCTGCAAAAACAATGATTGCGGTGACTCCAAAGGTTTGAAGCAAGGTAGGCAACCAAGGCATCCCCGGAAAAGTCAATACCTTGAATAACAAATAATAAAATAAAAGAATGATGGTAAGATTCACAACATTATTTCCAATAAGCAGATTCGCCAAGAGACGCTTAGGATTGGAAAGATGACGCAAGACCCTACGATCGGAAGGCAATCCGGAATTTCTTAATTGATCCAAATTCAATCGGCTCAAAGAAAAATATGCTGTTTCACTCGCCGAAAACATCGCTGAGCATAATACAAAAAAAATAATGAGCGGGGGCCAGGTGCCTAGGCCCAAATCAACAGCCAAAAAAAGTTCTTCCGGGGGGTCATCCATAGGTTGTGGGGTCGTCAATATCCTAGGGCGAAGCTAGGGTTCAATAAGGGAGATCCGACGAAGGCTCAGACGGAGGGGCTGAGGAGCCTGTGGTGGAACCTTGGACATCAGCCCTGGACAAGAGCACCATTTGATCGCCGATGATTTCGGTGGTATACCGTGTGTGACCATCCTTATCGTCCCATTTACGGGTAGAAAGCCTCCCTTCGATATAGATCTGCCCTCCCTTGCGGCAATAAAGTTCAGCGACATCCGCCAAACCACGCCACAAAACAATATTATGCCATTCGGTCCGGGTTTGTTTATTGCCTTCCCTGTCCTTGTAGGTTTCCGAAGTAGCTAAAGGAAAGGTAGCAATTTTGGCTCCATTGTCCAAAACTTTAACTTCGGGATCCTTGCCGAGGTTGCCGATGAGCATGGCTTTGTTGAGTCCTCCCATATTCCAAAGTTAATTCCCGAGCATACAATTCCAAAGGCCTGGGCATGGGAAATTCATTCAGCTGATCCAACTTGACCCACAAGGCATGGGGAATCTCCGGCCGTTCTTGGGAAACAGTTAACGCCAAATGGATGGTCAGCGCCCTATGCGATAAGGTATGCTTGATAACCTGGACGGTCTGGCTCGTTGAAAACAGATTGTGGTCAAGCGGCGGCTTCTGCCGCAAACCCTCCACCCTGTAAAACTCATACAGCCCTGCCCATATCCCTTCATCAGGCCGTTTGATCAAGGCCACGTATCCCTTGCAGAGGATTACGAAATAATGTATGCTCTCCTTGGTAACCACTATTCGGCGCGATTTGGCCGGCAAATCCGCGATACGACCTTCCAACCTGGCGATGCAGCGATCTGACCAAAAGCAGTCATTGCACAGAGGTTTTTTGGGCTTGCACAAAACGGCCCCCATGTCCATCATGGCTTGGTTATAATCCCCGGGTCTGCTTTTCGCTAGCAAATGGGTTGCCGCATCCTGTATCCACCGCATGCCTTCCGGACGATCGTAGGGAATAGTGGCCCCAAAGGCCCTGGACAAAACCCGGATGACATTACCATCCACAACCGGCACCGGAAGTTCAAAAGCTATAGAGGCAATGGCCGCCGATGTATACGCCCCAATTCCAGGTAAACGCTTCAGCGCCTCAATATCTTGAGGCCAATGACCAAGTTGAGAAATTATAATGGCGGTTTGGTGCATTAAATGCGCCCTTCGATAATAGCCCAATCCTTGCCATAACCGAAGAACGTCCTCCAAAGGCGCACTAGCAAGGGCATCCACGGTGGGGTATGCCTTCAAAAACCGAATAAAATAAGGGGTTCCTTGCTCCACCCTAGTCTGTTGCAAAAGCACCTCAGAGAGCCAAATCGCATACGGATCTCTGCTCCCCCTCCATGGCATTACCCGCTTATCGGCATCATACCACTTCATCAAACGCCTAATCCACAAAGGTTTGTGATTCTTTTGCAATGGAAAATAATTTTGGTTCTGTTCCCAAAGGATTGGTTAAACCTTAAGATTGTGCGTTATATTTGCCCTCCCTTTGAGAAAAAGAAGGCCTATTTCCAACCAAAATAACGCTTATTTCACCCAAATACCCTTTCTGATTTTTCTTATCAATCCAATTTTCTTACATTTTTCAAACCTTTAAAAACTAAATCATGACCAAAGCTGATTTGATCCGCCAGATTGCAGACGAAACCGGAGTCGAAAGAGTCGATGTGGCCCAGAGTGTGGAAGCCCTCATCGCTGTTGTCAAGAAATCACTCAAAGGCGGGCAGAGTATTTATATGCGCGGTTTTGGTAGTTTCATCGTGAAGAAAAGGGCCAAAAAATTAGCCCGGAATATCTCTCGCGGAACCACGGTGGAAATCCCTGAGCATTTTGTGCCCAGCTTCAAGCCCAGCAAGCAATTCGTGGATTTGGTCCGTAAAGGCCCCAAGAAAGGCCGCTAAGACATGAGCCCAAGACCCCTGCTCCTGCTAACCCTCTGCCTTTTGGTTGGGACGACGTTGTGGGTATGGGGTAAGCGCAGTGCCCTTCAACCCGGCGGAAAGAGCGATACCGACCAATCCGCCCAATCCCCTGGGGTTTCTTTGGATGTCCGTACCGTCTTGGCCTCCAAAATCGAAGGTTTAGACCCCAAGGATCGTCAAAATTTCCTTAAGGTTCAAGCCTCGCTGGACAGCCTTGGGGATCGACCTGCGCAGAGCGCAGGCGTTTGGAAGAGCCTATCATCGTTCTGGCTTACCCGAGAAGATTTGCTTGGGGCTGCCCTTTGCTTGGATATGGCGAGTGACCTCCAACCTACCTCTGATGATTTTAGGGATGCTGGGCTTTACTACGGCTCTGCGGTGCATTCCCTTATGGAGGAGGATTCTGCCACCGCCACTTTCTGCCGGAACCAGTCCACGGTGATGCTGGCCAAAGCCCTGGAAAGCAAACCTGATGATTTGGACCTCAAAGCCGATTGGGCGAATGCCTTGGTGCAATCCAGCCCAGCACCCATGCAAGGCGTTCAAGTTCTTTTGGAAATCATTCGTACAGAACCCAAGCATCTCAAAGCGCACTCTCATCTTGCCAAATTGGCCATCGAGAGTGGGCAATTTCCCAAAGCCATTGCTCGCTTCAAGAACTTACTTTCTTGGTATCCTAGTCTTGGCTCGGCCTACCTGGGACTAGGGGAAGCCTATTTCCGCATCGGAAACAAAGACAGTGCCGTCATCTACCTCCAACAATACCGAGGTCTGGTCCAAGACCCCGAAACTCAACAACAGATAGACAACTATCTACGTCAAATTAATCCTTAAACCAAAACCCTTATGCCTTGCGGTAAAAAAAGAAAACGTCATAAAATGGCAACCCACAAACGCAAAAAGCGTTTGAGAAAAAATCGCCACAAGAAAAAATAATTCCGGCGTAGGCCTATTCGGCTTTACCCCAACCTTCCTTGGTTTGTTTCGAAGTCCGCATAGCCCATGGTTATACCCTTGGGCTTTTGGGCTTTGTGATTACTTTGTTTTACCCACAGGGCTTAAGTCGGATTTCCTTTATCGTTCTGAACCGTTACGTCTGGAACAAAAAAACTATTGTTTTGAGTAAATCACTTTTTGTCAGCCATTCCAGTCAAGGCTTTGTTTTTGCCATGACCGACAACCGCCGTCTTATCGAATACGGCGAGGAAACCAACGAGAAAGCCTTCCAGGTTGGGGATATATATTGGGGCGAGGTCCGGAAAATCAACCCTTCGCTTAATGCTTGCTTCGTGGATGTGGGCGATGAGAAAGACGGTTTCCTGCATTACTTGGATTTGGGAGAACAGTTCGCAACCATGCGCAAATACTTGGCCGAATTAAGTTCAGGCAAGCGTAAGCCAGGAATGCTTCAACACTTCGACAGGGTAGAGGCTTTGCCCAAAGAAGGGCAAATCGGAACATACCTCCAAAAAGGCGACCGCATTCCTGTCCAGATTACCAAGGAACCCATCAACTCCAAAGGTCCCAGAGTCACCGCGTCCTTGTCCCTGGCTGGAAGGTTTTGTGTGGTGCTCCCCATGGACAGCGGCGTTTCCGTTTCCAGAAAGATCTCCGATGCCGAAGAGAAAAAACGCCTGAAACAAATTGCCGCTCAAGGTCTTCCACGCAATTTTGGAATCATCATTCGTACTGCTGCTATAGGTGCAGGTGCGGACGAAATTCAGAGCGATATCCGGGACTTGGTGGATAAGTGGAAAGAAATTAGCCGCAAGCTAGTTGCCGCCAAACCCAGGGACCTCATTAGCAAAGAAATAACTAGAGTAACTGGATTGCTTCGGGATCTACTCAGCGACCAATTTGACCAAATCCAAGTGGATCACCCCGGAATGGCCGAACAACTCAAAGAATATATCCACGGTATCGCTCCCGACAAGGTTAATTTGGTGCAGGTTTATAAGGGAAAAGTGAATATGTTCGAGCACTATGGTCTCGATAAACAAATCAAAGGCTCCTTTGGCACCACCGTTACCATGCCGGGGGGAATATACCTGGTGATCGAACACACGGAGGCCCTCCATGTCATCGACGTCAACAGCGGGAACCGATCCAAGAAAGACACGGACCAACAAGAACATGCCCTGCAAACCAACCTTGACGCAGCAGAAGAAATTGCAAGGCAACTCCGACTACGGGACATGGGTGGTATCATCGTCATCGATTTCATCGATCTACGATCGGCCGAACAGCGCAAGACCCTCTTGGACAAAATGATTCAGCTTATGTCCACAGACCGAGCGAAACATCATATTCTGCCAATGTCGAAATTCGGCCTAATGGAAATTACCCGGCAAAGGGTAAGACCTGCTGTTCAAATTTCAACCCAAGAACATTGTCCGGCTTGCAACGGGACTGGCAAAACAGGGCCTAGTTTACTGATCACCGACCAAATAGAAAGTCGATTGGATTATTTGTTGCAGAAAAACGGAGAGTCCAAAATCACCGTAGTCGCTCACCCCCATTTGGCCGCCTATTGCAAGGCTGGTTGGCCTTCGCTTCAAATGAAATGGTGGTTGAAATACCGCAAATGGATTCGCATTCAGGCTGATAACCAAAGGCTCATGGGGGAATATCGCTTACTCAACAGCAAAGGCGAAAACATCCCCCTTTAGCGAGAACATCCCGTTCTAGCGAGAACATCTCCCTCCAACGAGAACTCCCCCTTAGTCATGTTCACACCAAGGATCTCCTCCACCCTCTCCCGAAACTTCTGGAACTCACCCGCAGGACCGGAGGCATTTGGTGTCGCTTGAATTCGCAGCGCTTCATCATGTCCATAACACGACGAACCAAATCAGGGTCGTGACCTTTCAGCATCAAACCCTCTTCATCCAGACCACCTTCAACGCGATCCATCAAGATTGCATCCAACATAGGGTAAGGCGGCAAGGAGTCAGAATCCAATTGACCAGGCCGAAGCTCCGCACTAGGGGCGGCCTCAAGGATACTCGAAGGAACCCATTCCCTATCAGAATTCCAGGAATTTGCCAACGCATAAACCTGTGTTTTATACAAATCCCCAATCACGGACAGGCCCCCTCCCATGTCTCCGTACAAAGTGCTGTATCCCACAGCGGCCTCACTTTTGTTACTTGAATTCAACCACATCGCGCCATATTGGTTGGAATAGGCCATCAGGAACAACGC
>Ga0194130_10003085_pt1 | contig 22896 bp, 14 predicted proteins | sample TA2KigsurfametaG_FD_160084 | JGI IMG/M metagenome (GOLD analysis project Ga0194130, IMG submission 160084) | Freshwater microbial communities from Lake Tanganyika, Tanzania - TA2015050 Kigoma 12 surface | ecosystem: Environmental > Aquatic > Freshwater > Lake | place: Tanzania: Lake Tanganyika... | reverse complement strand
GCGCTGCGCTACAAAGCGGGGTGGTCGATGCTATTTGTTCGGATCACACGCCTGTTGACGACGATGAAAAGCAATTACCTTTTGCAGAAGCTGCAGCGGGCTCAAGCGGCTTGGAGCTTTTGCTACCGCTCACACTTAAGTGGGCCAGCGAATCGCGTATCGATCTTGCCCATGCTATCGATCGACTAACGAGACAACCTGCTACTGTGCTTGGCATCGACGCGGGTGTGATTGCACCGGGCGCTGCTGCCGATTTGTGTGTGTTCGATCCTGAGGATCGCTGGCTTGTAAACGCCTCAAGCCTTCATTCGCAGGGCAAGCACACGCCTTATTGGGGACGAGAACTTGTTGGGCGGAATCGACTCACGATGGTTGCTGGGCGTATTGTGCTTAACCATCTCGGCACAAGACGATGACATCGATACAAGACGATTTATGCGCATCAAGTGTGCTTGCTCAAAGCCTTGCGAGCGATAAGGCGATGCTTCAAACTATTGAAGCGGTGGTTGAGCTTTGCGTCGGGTCGCTAAAAGCCGGCGGCAAGATTCTATTTGCGGGCAATGGCGGCAGTGCTGCCGATGCTCAGCATATGGCTGGCGAGTTTGTTTCCCGTTTTAATTACGATCGCCCCGGTCTTGCAGCGCTTGCTTTAACGGTTGACACCTCCATTCTCACCGCAATCGGCAATGATTATGCTTTTGATTACGTGTTTGCAAGGCAGATCGAAGCGCTTGGTCAAGAAGGTGATGTGCTATTTGCCTACTCCACTTCGGGTAATTCGCCAAACATTCTTCGTGCCCTTGATGCTGCCAAAGCCAAGAAGATGACAAGGGTGGGGTTGACTGGCAATCGCGGCGGTGCGATGGATCGAGCCTGTGATCACTTGCTTGCCATGCCGTCGGCCCATACACCTCGGATTCAAGAAGGGCATCTCATGGTTGGTCATGCGATATGTGCAGCGGTAGAGGCTCGGATCTTTCCGCGCTAGGGTTGAAAACGACTGTACTCATAGTAGGCGCAAAGCGGTCAGAGGCTTAGTTTGATTGCCCAGCAGTTATCGCTTTGTGGCGTGATTTGACGAACAAAGCATGGAACGCTTGCGATGGATTGCAGCAAGCTCCACGGTAGATGAAAGTCTTTGCAAAAGCGTCCGATGGAGGGAACAAAGTCTCGCGAAAGGCTCAATTCCCAAAGGCACTCGCCAATGTTAACGGTCGACACCATTAAAAGATCTGATCCAGGCGTGATGGTTTGTGTTTGCATTGCTTCGGGTTGGCATGCCGAGTGCCAGAGGCTTGGGTTCCACCAATCGGCAATGCCCCATTTCTTGACATAATGTTTTCGGCCTTCATCGATCATGGCTGATTTTGCAGGGTGGTGAGTGTAGGTGTGAACAAGCTTTGCATTGGGTTCGATATAAAGCTTAAATTGATGCTGGTGCAGACGCATCATCAAATCACTGTCTTCCCAATACATAAAATAGCGCAAATCAAACAAACCTCCGCAAGCCTGAAGTGCATCAATGCGAAGCAAGGCACAAGCACCCGATAAGGCCTGAACCCTGATCGCCTGCCTAGCTTCCCAGATCGCTCGCGAACGTGATCGAAACCGACGTGAGCGCTGTTGGGCTACGAAGGGCAAGGACTGAGCCATGCTTTCAAGCGCTATAAAGTGCGCATCGATTAGTGGTGTTGGTGGCAAGAAAAACGAGAAATCGTCGTCCCAAAAGCTCTGGGGCCCAGCGCCTGCCGCCTTGTGGTCTTCTCGATGTAGCGATGCAAGCATGGCTTTAAGACCATAAAGCTTCGTGTCGGGGTTTAGCAATAGCAAAAAGTCTGATCCGGGTAGTTGCTCGTAAATCTTCTGGCAGGCGCCGCCAAAGCCAAGGTTTTCTGAAAAGCAATGCAAGTGCCAGACAAGATGCTCGGGAGCGTATTCAGCTGCGCGGGATTGCACGAAGCTTGCAATGTCTTCGCGCGCACGATCATGCTCTGCGGCCTCGTTGTCGATCCAATGGATGTGAAGACTGATACCCTCGTGAATGAGGTCGTTCAAATTGTATTCAATGAGTGTTTTTAGTGCGACGGCGCAAAGCTTTGACTGATGAAAATTCACCATCAAGATGTGAATAGCAACAGATTTCAAAGGTGGCTCGCTCTAACCTACGCACTTGGCTTTCTGATCGACGTCATTTGCTTGCCCTATCGAATGAGGAAGTGATCATAACGTGATGCGTTTTTTTCGACTTGGATTTCGAATTGTTTTGCTCTTATCGACCGTGTTGTGGGGCTTTCTTGCCGTTTTGTTAATTTATCCCTTGGTCGATTCGAACCGTCGCCTGGTGATTAAACGAAGCTGGTCCCAGCACATGCTACGTTGTTGTGGACTTCGATTTCGCCTGATTGCAGCAGACGACGGTACCGTGGCGCCAGATAACGGCGAGCTTGTGGCGATGAATCACATTAGCTTTATCGACATTCTTGTGCTTGATGCCCTGCGCCCCGTGCACTTTATTGCCAAAAGCGAGATTCGAGCTTGGCCTGTTATTGGTACCTTATGCGTGAGGACGGGGACGATTTTCATCGAACGAGGCAAGCGTCATGCTGTCCATGACGTTCTAAAAAAGATGTCGCAAGAGTTGCAGGCTGGCGAAGTCGTGAGTTTTTTCCCCGAGGGCACGACAAGCGATGGGCGAAGCCTTTTGCCCTTTCATGCAAACTTATTTGAAGCCGCGGTTCGTGCACAAGCGCCGGTTAGGCCTCTGGTGATTGATTACTTGCAAGACGGGCATCGGAGCCTCATTCCAGCCTTTATCGATGATTTAAGCCTGGTCGATTGCGCTATGGCGGTGCTCAGTGCAAGCGGGCTCGAGGTTCGTATGAAAGTCCTCGATGCGATTCCCAGCGAAGGTTTAAGCCGCCATGAATTGGCAGCAAAGGTTCGAGATGCCATGCTTGCCTATCGCAGTGCTGAGTACTTGGAGAGCTAGCACGTTCGTTTCAACGCAAGCGATACAGATAGGGCACAAGTAGGGATCTTGCTACGGCCAGGACTTTTTCGCCGGTTGCCTTGAGGGCACTTGAATGAGTTCACGGCTTTGCAAATTGATTGCCGTTAACGACCCGCCCCACACGCAGCCTGTATCGAGTGCAATAATTTTTGGCGTATTGATAAGACCAAGTGTCGACCAGTGTCCAAAAACGATCACGGTCTGACTGCAAGCACGGTCTGGTAGCGCAAACCAGGGGAGAAATCCGTTTGGAGCCTGCTCCGCCCCTTCTTTGCTCGCAAACTCCATAAGCCCTGAAGGATTACAAAAACGCAAACGAGTTAAGCTGTTAACAATGACTCGTCGCCGATCCGATCCTTTAAGGTCTGCTCGCCATTGCGCAGGATCATTGCCATACATTTGCGCTATAAAATCTTTCCAATCTGGCGACTGGAGACGAAACTCGATTTCAGCGGCGTAGGCTAGTGTCATGGCAACCGTCCACTGTGGTAGCACTCCGGCGTGGACCATTAAGACACCGTCTTCGTAATGGGCTAGTTGCTGATGCCGAATCCAACGAACCCAAGCCTTTCTTTGCTTCGAGGCGATAAGGGACCCAAGGGTATCGTCGGGTTTAAGCCGCCTCACGCCTGCCGCAACAGCAAGAAAATTCAAGTCATGATTGCCAAGCACAACTTTGCAACGATCTTCGTTTTCAATGACCCATTGCAATACCTCAAGCGATGAAGGTCCTCGGTTGATTAAGTCACCAACAAGCCAGAGTCGTGCGGGGCCCTGAGCGGCGCTTCGCTGGTCGATTAATGCAACAAGCGCTAAAAACTCATCGAAGCAGCCCTGGATATCGCCAATTGCCCATGTGTGCTCAAGACTCATGGGCGCCATTGTAGTGGGCTGTTCGATGGCTTAGATTTTGACCCTTCTCAAAAACTCAATGTAGGTCGCTTTCCCGAGCCTCAATGCCTTGCTCTTCAGCGCCAAGAGCTTGTCCTTTGCATGCCCGCGATGATGTCGGGCTTTGCATCAGTGGTGGGCGCGGATTAATCGCGGCTGTTGTCTCATCGATCGAGACTTGCGCTTCAGGTTTCATTAGGGTTTTTGTCACCCGATTCGGCGCTTCTCGGCGGAGTAGGCGACGATAGCGCCACCAACTGCGCGAACTCCACATCATGATGAGGCTGCACACATGCCAAAACAGGTGGCGAGGAGAGTCATGGCTAGCACGGCGGGCATCGTGCACTACCTTAGCATCGTCACTTAATCCGATGGGCCAACCAAGTAAGCGCACGCGGGCGCACAGATCAAAGTCTTCACAATACAAATGGAAGCGTTCATCGAAACCACCGACACCCTTATATGCTTCAGAGCGAACCATCAAAAACATACCAGCCATCCAGGCAGGATAGCGAAGTGGGGAGCGTGGCTTGATCCGTCGCGCGATAATCTCCCATGGAGTTATGAGGCCGCGTGCTGCATCGGCAACGCGGCCATCGGATTCTAGAACTCTCGGTCCGACCAGACCAAAATCGTCGCCTGCGTGGACAATCAATGGGTCGAAGGGATCCTTGTCGAAGCGAATATCCGGATTCACAACTGCAAACCATTCCGTGTCGCAGTAGCGAAACGCGGCGTTGTGGTTGGCACCAAAACCCTTCGGGTAGGGATTTGCACACCAGTGGATGGGCACATCAAGACCTAAGGGCACTTCTGGCCGAGATTCACTTAAATTCAGAGTGATAACAATTTGCGCAAGGCGTTTGGGCTTACAACGGGCGATGTCCTCGAGCAATCCAGTGATAACGTCACCGTGGCCGTGGCTTATCACCGACAGGGTCACAAGACCATCTTCATGAATCAGAGGGCGCCTTAATGGTAAGAGAGAGAGGACACTGCCGAGAAATTTATTCGAAAGGGGCTTATTCACAGGCTTTTTCTTCGTCTTGTCATCGGCTCGGGTCGGCGTCTGTTCAGGGGAGTTACTTTGTCAACTCAAATCTATACAATCGAGCGTACCCAAACCTCTAATTGTTTCACATTTTCATGATCATTGTCACAGGCGGCGCCGGTTTTATTGGTTCAAACTTTGTACTGGAATGGGTCAAAAGTTCCCAAGAACCCGTTTTAGTGCTCGACTGTCTTAGTTATGCCGGAAATTTGGAAAATCTTGCCTCTGTGAGTGCGAACGGACGCTTTGACCAGCAAGTGTTGTTTTCACGCACAGACTTGAGAGAATTCCCGGCGGTTCAGTCGGTCATTCAACAGGCAAAGCCCCGGGCTATCGTTCATTTCGCGGCGGAAAGTCATGTGGATCGTTCGATCGACGGGCCCGGAGACTTCATACACACCAATGTGCTTGGTACTTTTCACCTACTTCAGGCTGCGCGCGATTGGTGGTCCAGTATGGATGAAAAGAATTTTGACAAGGCATCGTTTCGTTTTTTACATGTATCGACCGATGAAGTTTATGGATCTTTATCTGAGAACGATCCAGCCTTTTCAGAAACAACTGCTTACGCTCCCAACAGTCCCTACTCCGCAAGTAAAGCAGCAAGCGACCATTTAGTGCGTGCTTGGCATCATACCTATGGGTTGCCCACACTAACGACGAACTGCTCCAATAACTATGGGCCTTACCAGTTCCCGGAAAAACTTATCCCCTTGATAATCAAGCATGCCATCGATGGTCGGGCATTGCCGGTTTATGGTGATGGCAGGAATATCCGGGATTGGCTTTATGTGCGCGATCACTGCCTCGCTATCAGGGCGGTTTTACAAGGCGGTCGAGTTGGTGAGGTATACAACATTGGTGGTGATGCTGAGATGAACAATCTTGAGGTTGTTCACCGGATTTGTGCCTTGCTTGATCATCTTAAACCTCGCAGCGATGGGGCTTCGTATCGCGAGCAGATTCAATTTGTGAAAGACCGGGCGGGTCACGACCGGCGCTACGCCATTGATGCCAGTAAAATCCGGAGGGAGCTTGGTTGGTCACCCGGAGAGAACTTTGATTCGGGTATCCTTAAAACGATTCAGTGGTACTTAAGGCTGTGGACAAACGCATGACTCGCGTCGCTAGTGACCGCTGTGGAATCATTCTTGCGGGCGGTTCAGGGACACGTCTCTATCCGGTTACCCAAGTGGTTTCAAAGCAGCTGCTACCCGTCTACGACAAGCCGATGGTGTTTTACCCTTTAAGCACCTTAATGCTTTCAGGTATTCGCGATGTGCTGTTGATCTCGACGCCGCTTGATACGCCGCGATTTAAGGACCTGCTTGGTGACGGTTCGCAATGGGGTATGCAAATCCGATACGCCATACAAGCCTCACCCGATGGTCTTGCGCAAGCTTTCCTGATTGGACGCTCTTTCGTCGGTGGTCGCTTGAGTAGCTTAATTCTCGGTGACAATATCTTCTTTGGGCATGACCTGCAAAAAGCCGGTCAGCGTGCAGATGCTCAAACAAGAGGTGCAACTGTATTTGCTTATCATGTTCAGGATCCAGAACGTTATGGTGTTGTGGACTTCGACGATCATGGCCGCGCAGAGTCGCTTGAAGAAAAGCCCAAGTTTCCCCAATCCAACTATGCGGTTACAGGTTTTTATTTTTATGACCAACAGGTTTGCGATATCGCAGCTTCGATCAAGCCTTCCGCTCGCGGCGAACTGGAAATTACCGATGTGAATAAGCGCTACCTTGACCAGGGCGAACTTCATGTGGAAGTATTGGGTAGAGGGTATGCTTGGCTTGACACTGGTACTCATGAATCGCTCATGGAAGCAAGCAGTTTTGTCCAAACAATCGAAAAGAGACAGGGTCTTAAGATAGCCTGTCCAGAGGAGATTGCCTTTCGCAGCGGATGGATCGAAGCGGAGCAAGTTGAACGTTTGGCATCACCTATGCTCAAAAATGAGTACGGCCAATACTTGATGCGCTTGTTGCGCCACCAAGTCCGCTGACCGATGAATGCAATACAGACAAATCTCGCGGGACCGCTGATATTGGAGCCTCGAGTATTCGGCGATGATCGCGGTTTTTTCTTTGAAAGTTGGAACGAAAAAAGGTTTAAATCGATAACAGGCCTATCGGTGGGTTTTGTTCAGGATAATCATTCCCGTTCTGCGCGGGGTGTTTTAAGAGGTTTACATTTTCAATGTAGTTTTCCTCAAGGTAAGCTTGTCAGGGTTACGAGCGGAAGCGTATGGGATGTTGCTGTTGACGTTCGAGTCGATTCGCCGAGCTTTGGTCAATATATCGCCTGTGAGCTCACTGCGGAGAACCATCGTCAATTGTGGATTCCTGCGGGTTTCGCTCACGGTTTTTTGGTCCTTTCAGACTCAGCCGATTTTCTTTACAAAACGACAGCCTATTGGATGCCGGAGCATGAGCGAAGTCTCTTGTGGAACGACCCGGCAATTGGGATCCAATGGCCGCTTGATCGCCTTTCGGGCAAGCAACCAACGCTCGCAGCCAAAGATGCATCAGCGCAAACTCTGGCCGAACTCGAGCAAAGTGGCGACTTGCTATGTCTAGACCATGCCTCATAAGGCTCTATTGAGATGACGGTGCTGGTCTTTGGCGCAAACGGACAGCTTGGTTGGCAATGCGTGAGGGACTTGCATGCCGCTGTCGGGGTCAAGCGGGAGCACTTCGATGCTAGTCGAGCATCGATTGAGCATGATCTGGTATCGCTATTGGATCGATATCAGCCTAAGGTGATTATCAATGCGTTAGCCTATACATCGGTTGATCGTGCTCAAGAAGAATCAGAGCTCGCCTTTCGATTGAATGCTCGGTTTCCCGATCTTTTGGCTAAGCACGCCGGCGATGCCTTACTTATTCATTTCTCGAGCGATTATGTGTTTGACGGTCATTCGTCCCAACCGTATAGCGAGAGCGACCTCACTGCACCGCTGAGTGTTTATGGATCAAGCAAGCTTGCTGGCGAGCTCGCAGTGCTTGAGAGCGCAGCCCATGCGCTTGTTTTTCGGAGCACCTGGCTTGTAGGGGAGCATGGACAGAACTTTGCCAAGACAATCTTAAGGTTGGCTTGCACGCGATCAGAGCTTCGGGTCGTAGCAGATCAGTGGGGTGTCCCTACACCAACGCCATTTTTAACGGCTCAACTTGCAATATTAATCAAAAGGAAAACAGGCATATCGAAGGGTTTGTATCACCTCGTACCTGAAGGCGAAACGACTTGGCATCGATATGCTTGTTATATTATTGAGAAGGCAAGTCAGCACCCGCATTGGCAGGATCGCTTACGCATACGGGCGGCTTCGATTGAGCCCATTCCCAGTCAGGCTTATCCTTTACCCGCACAACGACCGCTTAACTCAAGACTCAACTGCAGTCGTTGGCGGCAAGCGCTGGGTGTTACCCATCTGGCTCCGTTTGATATGGTGCTCGAACCGGTGCTTGATAGGATACTTGTGAAAGAGCCCTTGACTCCAGGTCCTACTTAGGCGGAACGATTGCCATGAAGCCAACGGTACTCATCGTGATGGCAACTTATCAAGGTGAGCGATATGTGCAACAGCAATTAGAATCCTTTGCGGCACAAGAACACGAGGCTTGGGAATTGATCATCACAGACGATGGTTCAAGCGACCAAACTCTTAAGCTCATCGCCTCGGTTATGGATAAGCCAAGCCTAAGATCACACAAGTGGTCATTGATCCGAGGTCCGGGAAAGGGTGCTGCAGCGAATTTCATGACCGCTCTCATTAGGGCTGGGCAGGCAATCGACCAGGGACATTCGTCGGCGAGATACGTGGCGCTCTCGGACCAGGACGATATTTGGTTGCCCACGAAACTTAGTGCGGCCGTTCACGATCTGAACTCTCTCGATTCGCATCATGCCGCGCTTTGGTGTTCATCAGTTTTTTTTTGGAACGATCATAATATTCAAACAACGAACCAAAGAAGTCTCTCTCCAGCCCGGGCGCTAGGTTTTGACAATGCGTTGGTTCAAAACATCGTTAGGGGCAACACTGTCTTGCTAAACCGCAGCGCGGTGGACTTAGTCGTAAAGACGCAATCTGATCTACCAATAGTGATGCATGACTGGTGGCTTTATCTTCTCCTGAGTGGCTGTGGTGGTAATATCATTTATAGCGATGAGCCGAGCCTCCTTTATCGTCAACATAGCACTAATGTGGTCGGAGCGGCATCGAGCTGGTTTGAGCGGTTTAATCGCTTCAGATTCATGTTGCAAGGAGGTTTTGCTCCTTGGAATCGTATGCACCTAGAACGACTAAAGGAAATTCATCGTCGTAACCCGCAACTGATACAAACCAGAGTAGCTGATCAGTTAGCATGCTTTGAGCACATGCTCAAGGCAAACAATGTTGTCGAGCGCTTCAATGGTCTTCGTCGGGGTGGGTTTTATCGTCAAACCATTGCAGAAAACATCACACTTCGTCTGGCCGTGGCCCTTGGCAAATTTTAGGGGCAACCGCAGGGATCTCAATTGCGATCATTGGCCATTTCGCTTAACAAATCCCTTCGTGCATGGGATCATCTTGAGCACTATTAAATCTCTAGTGAAAAGCCCAAGGCTTCGATCATCGATTGTTCGAACTGTCTGGAGCTACAGTCGATACCAATGCGAGCGAGGGATGCTTGACGTTTAGTGCTCCAGCCTTGCTTATCCTTCAAGAGATTGATGCAGGCACTTGCAAATTCCATCGACCCATCAGCGATGCAAACAAGTGAATCGTCCCAGCCCAGCTGTTGAGCAATCAATCGGCTAACAACCATGGGAACTCCCCTTGCGGCAGCCTCGTGAGCCTTGTGAGGAATGCCAGCTGCATAACGTGTTGGGACGACAAAGACCCGAGCTTGATCGAAGTAAGGCGACAGATCGGCCACGGCCCCATGCAGGCGAATGCCTGGCTTGCGCCTTGCCCAAATCGAGGGTGCATGACAAGAGCCAATGATATCAAATGTTATTTCAGTACTACTATGTGCGCTCCATTGGCTTTTTAAGAGAGGCCAAACCTCATCGATAAACCAAACTAGGCTTTCGGCATTGGGTGTGTTGTCTTCATGAAGAGCGCCAACAAAGAGTAGCCCACTGCGCTGCTCAAAACCCTTGGACGTTGGCTTGGCTTCAAATCGGTGGCCAAGGACCCGAATCTGAGGCAAGGCCCGCGATTTACGGACATTGCTCAAATTGGGAGCTTGCGCTAAGCGCAGGATTTCCGGGAGTACCGCTTTGAAGGTGTTCGCTTCATGGTTTGAGACGGCCGTGACGCAATCCACGCCGATTGTAAGACCCATTTCCTGGTGAAGTTGGCTATTAATTTGCGATTCATTTGCCTGCTCGCCGCGAAGCTTTGCAAGAGAGGCGTCACGATAAGTGAAAATAGCCTCAGCGTCGTAAATGATCCGCACCGTTTCAAATTGCTTTGCGTATCGTTCCCAGATCGGTCTAAAAATCGCCATGTTATGAGGCCGACTTATTAGTAGGTGGCTATACCACCCGCTTCGTTCCAGCAAAAAGGACTCTAAGCCTTGGATACCGCGGTGAAGTACCACTTCAACCGTGGCTGGAAGACTCGTTCGGATAGCAGCCCAGTCATCCACAGGTACAGTAACCGGATAAAAACAAACATGGCAGCCAAGTGCGGCAAGCGTGCAAAGTATGTCATTGCTGCGGGGAAAACCCGAGCCGAGTTGTGGGTGAGGAACGCGGTCATCAAGTACAAGTACTCTCGGGCAAGTCATTGGGTGCTCTAAGCGTAACCGCAAGTCTTTGGGTAGCCAGTCAACTTGTACTCCCGGTGGCCGTGCTCTTGCACGCAGTACCACACGGGCGATGGCTTGATCGCGCTCTGTCGAAGTTAAGTTCGTAAGGCTTGGATGGTCAAATTCGAACTGCCCACGAAGCCAATCGTGGTGGAGCTTTAAAAATTGTGCTTGGTTTTTCTGTTGTTGACCTATCGCCCAAGCTTTGGAGTTACTTGACGCGAACTCCATATGGCGAATTGCTGCTAGTGGTTCATAGGCAACTCGAAATCCTGACTGCCAAAGGCGTACACAATAGTCACTCTCCTCATAGTAGGCCGGGGCAAGTTGATCGTTGAATCGGCCCATCGTTAAAAATCGGTCAAGCGGTGTAAGCAAGAAGGCACCGGACACATAGTCAACATAGCGAACATGCTGAAATGTATCCGCGCTCGGCTGATGCCCCCGACCGTAGCCCAGGCAGGATGCGTCCTTCCAGATGATGTTTCCTGCTTCTTGTAAACTTCCATCAAGAAGTATGACCGGACCGCCCACCGCCTGAATAACAGGATTCGATTCAATACGTTGAATGGCTGCCTGCAGACTCGATGGTAGCAACTCGGCATCGTTATTGAGTAACAGCAAATACTTGCCCGTTGCGTGAAGGGAGGCTGCATTGACGGCTCGCAAAAACCCGATATTTTCCTTATTTCGTATGACCTTCGCACCGTCGATTCGAGATAGCAAGGCATCAGTTTCATCGGTTGAGGCATTATCGACAAGGATCAGCTCCAATTCGATAAAAAAACAATCGCTGCGTGCATGCGCAATTATTGAATCGAGGCAACGTTTTGTTAAGCCAGCTTGATTAAAGAGAACAACAATGACACTTACTCGCTTTGTTGTTTGAGGGGTTGAGTCTTCAAGACGAAGCGAATCGGGACCTGCTTGGCATATCGTGAAGTCAATCCTGCCTTGCCCACAAAGCCACTGCCGTAACTCGTCTTGGGCTAGGGCTTTGATTTCGTCTTTGTTGATTGCGCTTATCGCGCGGTGTTGATTTTTAATGGTTTGTAAGTAGCTAAATTGCTGCCGTAACCAAACCCTTGGATACGGTATGCCAATACGGGCGCTCAGAGGTTTAAGGAGCCCTCTTGCGAGCCGATAGCACCAACTAACGCTTCGCCTTAAAGCTGTTGCTCCCCAACGCAAGGGTGCGCTTGCTCTCCAAGACATTGACTGGCGAAGTTCAATGATGCTTAGTTCGCGTCGAGTAATCTCCCTGTGCAAGTGCTGCACTTCAAATTCAAGCGCTCGAAGGCTCAAGTACTCCCGCTCGATTGATGCGAGTTGGTTAAGCTGATCCTTTGCTACCGCCAATTTGTCGTTGGCAATTTGCAATTGCTCAGTCACTTTGCGTGTTATCGAGCGCTCACGCTGAATATCAAGCTCGTCGATCCGAAACGCCGCTTCAACCTCTGCTTCAGAGCGCTGCGAAATCCACTTTAAGTAAATTGCCTGGCGGGCGCGGACTTGCCTGTCCTTGTACAACGCATTATTTGCAAGAGATTCTGCGTGCTGGAAGTAATTAGCACCGATGTGAGGTGCGCGAATTAAATCACCCAATTGAGATACGCTTATCCAAAAATCCCAATCCTCGTACAGATCGAACCGCTCGTCAGCCCGAATCCCGACTTCTGCCACGGCGCGTGAGAATACAACGGCGTGAATCGGCAGAAAGTTGGCCCTGATGATCCGATATCGGTCCCAGTCCTCGTGCAGGAAGTCAACCAACACTGAGTGCTCGTTAAGTATTCGAGTGCCGCTGTAGGCGCCAACGATTGGGCGCGCTGCTGAAGAGATGCTCTTGAGTGTTTGCCTGCCATGTCCCCGTAATGCGGCGAGAAGGGCTTCAAAGTGGTCAGGCATAAGTTGGTCATCATCGTCCAGAAATGCCAGCCATTGCCCCATTGTGTCCAGCGCTCTTTCAAGCCCTAGGTTGATAGCCTGGGATCGACCTAGCGAATGGTCAGGGCAAGGTTGATATCCAACGCCGCAGGGGATCAGATCCACTTGTGAGAGGGATGCCTTACAAGACCATCTAATGAGTTGGTCCGAGAAGCCGTCTGGCTGTCGTGCCGCACAAACCAAAACAATCGATATTGGGCGATGGGACTGTGTCAACACGCTCTCAATTGCACGAAAAAGGCTGGATCGCCACTGGGTGCGCACAATCACGACGACATGTTCATTCGCATGCTGGTTGGTACCGGTATCCTCTTCAACTCTTATGCAAGAAAAAGCGGCACTGCTTAGATCGGCGAGATGCTCTTGATAGAAGGTCTCTTTTGTGTTTATGTCTGAGAGTTGATCAACATGGGATTTGCTTAAGTACCCGGACTGAGATCTTTGAGAATAAGTCGCTTCATGCAATACCGCGATCCTGGCAAGCGCGTGACGGACTACATGGGAGGGCTCGTGCTCAGTGTCGATAAGGACAAAAGCCTCAACAAAAGTAGCCTTATCGTGTACCTGATAACTTCGATAACGGTTCAACGATTCGATGAGGGTAGCGTAATTTTGTTCATGTAACTGGGATGTAAAGCACTCCATGGCTCGACGCTTTCTGTCCATGGCCTCTGTGACGTTGACAAGATAATTAGCGCAAAGAGGTTGTCCCACTTCGTAAAATAGTAGCTTTGAAGCTGACAAATGGGCCTTGTCGTGTTGCGCCGCGCTCCAAGCATCAAAGGTACTTAGACTCGCTGCCTGATGGTCGGGATGCGTCTCTAGGGGCGACGGTGCGAGGATCACATCTGGTCTGAATTCTTTGATGGCTTCAGCCAGGCGACCGAATACTTCCGAGTTTGGCGTAAGTGTTTGGTCACTAATGCCCCATGTTTCTATCGTGGTGGCATCTTCAATACCTAGAACTTGAAGGGCGTGAATTGATTCCGCGTATCTCGTTTTTGCAGGGCTTAGGTGTGGTTGAAAGTTGCCGCCCCGGGCGCCATCGGTGAGGATAATGATGAGCACCGCAAACGGAGCATCTTCAGTGGCTGCCCTGGCTTTAAGTCGTTGCTGCGCCAATAGCCCCCCACAACCAAAGATCTCATCATCAGGATGGGGCGCGATCACTAATAAACGGCTAAATCGCGACTCGCTCAGGATTATCGGGCTCAAAGGTGTACCGTCCATACATGATCACAAAAGTCAGGGATAATCTCAGACTAACAAAAAAGTAATGTATTTATCTGGGCTCTTATGGGAAAGCGCAAATTAGTAGCCCACGGCTATCGAAGCTTCTGTGTCACCCTTAATAATTCCATGGAACGGGTAAGATTAAAGCGAGCAAACGATAGGGATTTTGAGATGACCTCATGGGTGAAACTTTTATTAAGCGTTTTGACGGCCTTGTCAATAGCTTCATGTGGTGATGATGGCTCAAGTGATTCATCACTGACGGCAGGCTATTCGCTAGGTGGGCGGGTTAGTGGCCTCGCTACAGGTGCAAAGCTTACGCTATTGCGCACGAGTGCTTCTCAACCAGACTGGAACTCGGTCACTTTGAGCGAGAATGGCGAGTTCACGTTCGAAACTCCGCTGCGTCACAACGGGAGCTACGCAGTAATCGTTGGCACCCAACCTGTTGGCCAAACCTGTTCCGTTCGTAATGGAAGCGGAGCTGGTGTCGTAGCCAACGTCAAGACGCTTGTGGTGACTTGTAGTAGCAATCCCTTTCAAGTGTCAGGCACCGTTAAAGGTTTGTTTGCCGGGCGACAGCTCACACTTCTGAATAACTCAGGCGATGAAACCACCATTGCGAACAATGGAAACTTCTCATTTGCCCAGCCTGTTGCTTTCGATGGGAGCTACTCAGTAACAGTTGGCAAGCAGCCCCGAGGTCAAACATGCACCGTTAGCAACGGTAGCGGTGAGGGTGTTGTGACAAATGTTAATGACGTCTCGGTCGTATGTTCGGATGTAACTCTGGCAGTCACCGGTATCGTGTCTGGTTTGGGGCTGGGTAAACAAGTGACTCTGCTGAACAATTCGAGCGACGCACTCTCCGTTGTTAGTAATGGTAACTTTACGTTCGGGACGCCTGTGGTGTTTGATAGTAGCTATGCGGTGACGATTGGCACGCAACCCACGGGACAAATCTGCTCCGTAAGAAACGGTTCAGGTTCTGGAGTTGTCGCTGATGTAAAAACCATTTCAGTCGTTTGCAGTGATATTACTTACCGTGTCTCTGGCATCGTCTCAGGACTTGCAAAGGGCAGGCAAGTGACACTTGCTAATAATGCAGGAAACTCCGTGACTGTTTACGCAGACGGTTCCTTTGAGTTTGCTCCCGTTGCCTACCAAGGCAATTTCGCGGTAACGGTTGCGACTCAGCCGCTTGGTCAGGTGTGCACAGTAAGTAATGGCGTGGGTGCCGGTGTCGTGGCTGATATAAACACCGTTATGGTGAGGTGTAGCGACGTAACATTTAGGGTCTACGGGACAGTATCTGGTTTAAGCGAGGGTAAGCAGGTCACGCTTCTGAACAATGCCGGGGATCCGAAAACCGTCTACGCTAATGGATCATTCGTTTTTGGAACGGCCATTGCATATAACGGCAGCTATGCCGTAACGGTGGGGACCCAACCGACCGGACGGCATGTCTGTAGTGTCAGTAGCGCTGCCGGTGCTGGTGTGACTGCCGACGTTAGGTCCGTTGCGGTGGTGTGTAGCGACATTTCCTTTCGCATCGCTGGTACCGTGTCAGGACTTGGTCAGGGCAAGCAAGTTACACTCTTTAACAACGGCAATAACCCAACCACTGTCGCAGCAAACGGCTCTTTCGCTTTCAGTACGGCCATTCCGTACGATGGAAGGTATTCGGTAACCGTTGGAACCCAACCTACCGGTCAGGTCTGTACAGTTAGCAACGGTAGCGGTGCCGGCGTTGTAGGCGACATTGCCACGGTTGGTGTGGTCTGCAGCAACCTAAGTTTCCGTGTTTCTGGGACGGTTTCAGGTTTGAAGAAAGGCAGGCAAGTCACCTTACTCAATAACGCCGGAAATTCTGTAACCGTTTACGCTGACGGATCATTTGAGTTTTCTACACCGCTTGCCTTCAATGGGAGCTACCAGATAACGGTCGGTACACAGCCACTCGGCCAGATATGTACTGTTAGCAACGGGGTCGGTGCCGGCGTCGTGGCATCTGTCAACTCGGTCGCAGTTGTATGTAGTGATGTCAATTACCGGATATCTGGAACCGTATCGGGCCTGAAAGCGGGCAACCAGGTCACGTTGCTCAACAACGCTGGAGATGCTACTACTATTTACGCCGACGGTACGTTTGCCTTTCAGACACCGATCGCATTTAATGCAAATTACGGCGTAACAATTGGTACTCAGCCAACGGGGCAGATTTGTAGCGTGACCAATGCCGGAGGCACTTACCTTACTGCTGATGTGGCGAATGTCGTTGTGCGTTGTAGTGACATCACATTTAAGGTGTCAGGCTCGATCACTGGTCTGGAGCAGGGCAAGCAGTTGACTTTGCTAAACAATTTAGGTGATCCGGCTGTGATTTCAGCGAATGGCGGATTTATTTTTGCGCAGCCGGTTGCTTATGGGGGAAGCTACGACGTAAGCATTGGTACACAACCGACCGGCCAGCAATGTGCTGTCGCCAATGGTCGAGGATCCGGTGTTGTAGCCAATGCTGGCGGTATCGTTGTTAGCTGTTCGGCGATAAGTGGGGTAACTGGGGCAGGTGGCGGGTAGATCAAAACAGGGTGAAACCGACTTTCTACTCCTTCTCTCAGCTTCAGCTGAACTATGTGATGTTGTTCACATGCCCTTCAATGCAAAGGGCAGGCATCTAGGAAAAGTTCAATATACTTCTCATGATGAGTTTTCTAGCCGTTTGTAAGTCGGAGCATTTAATCTGGAGCTATCCGTGGCGGGTCTTCAGGCGCGTGCTAATGGGGTGCGCTGTTTCAATTGCCTTGATGCCTCACTGTGTTTTGGCCACGAGGCAAATTGAAATCGGTGAAGTATTACTAGCGGTTGGCAACGCCAGTATTGAGCGAAATCAGCAAATCATCGAGCCGCTTAAGCGCGGAGAAAAGCTACTTGAGGGCGATGCAATCCGGACAGAGCTCGGTTCTCATGTCCACGTCCGCTTTGTGGATGGCGCGCTCGTAAGCGTAAGGCCGCTAGGCCATCTTGTCATCAGTGCTTATCAATTTGATCCGTTAGATCCGGCAAGTTCAAAAGTGCGATTCGAAGTATCTAAGGGAACTGCGAGGTCAATCACCGGGCGCGCTGGGCAGGCCGCTCGAGATAGGTTTCGACTCAATACCCCAGTTGCCGCTGTGGGGGTGCGCGGGACCGATTTCGTTGTTTCAACAGACCGAGAGATGTCGACAGTAACGGTTCAAGATGGCGCCGTCATTGTCGCAGCGCTTGGCGAGCGCTGTAGCGTCAGAGCGCTTGGTCCCTGCGACGGTGGCGTCAGTCTCGATGCCAGTCAGCGGTCGCTATTTGCACGGGTGTCGCTGGCAGGTAGCGAGTTGCTACCTATTTCAATGCTTCCTTCTAGAGCGCTCCCACTGAGGGATGAAGATCGATTGTCAACGTCCTCAAATTCGACCTCGAGCATTCCAAGTCGACAGTCGATCGCTTTTCCAGGCCAACCAGGGCTTTTGTTTGCTGGCGACGTTGTCGTAGCACCAGGTGCGGAGCACCTGTCTTCGGGTCTAAAGGGCGATGCAGCGCTTGACATTCGCCAAAGTGAACGCGCTCAAGTGGTTGCTGAGCGTTTAAGCCAACTACCCGCACCAAGGACTGATCTGCCGCCATCGGTTATGGCATGGGGAAGGTGGGCGCCAGCGCAAATGGCGGTGGAGTTACAGGAGCCCGCGCCGATCATTCATCGGCTTGACTATAGCCGAGTGATTGTCTCGGATGGCGTTTACGCATTACTTGCTGATCCGTCCCACCGGCAAACGGTCCCGCGCGAGGGGCAGTTTGCCTTCAGCCTGCGGGATGCGCGGGTGTCTTTACTAACGGCGGCTGGTGCAACGCCCGGCACGGTGTTGCAAGGCGCGCTGGGGATTGACTTTGCATCTGGACGCTTTGAAACCTTTTTAAGGAGTTCTCATCCGGATGTTGATGGCTTCATTGTGGTTGCTGGCTCAGGTGCGCTTCAAAGCGATGGACTCTTTCGGTCAGCTACGGGTGCAGAGTACGACCCATTGATTGTTGGGGTCGTTCTTAATGATTCAAAAGAGGCGGCCTATGTGTTTTCGCGAGGCGTTAAGACACGGTCATCAGGGACGCTCTCATTCATCGGCACGACCCGATGGGGGCGCTAATTTAGGCTGGGTGCGCGCTTGACCGTGAAGGTTATGCGGTTGGTGGTCGTTGGCACATTAGCCATCGCCGGGCACGTTGAACTTCGCGCTGAAGCAATGAGCGGTTGGCAACCTGCTGTCCCTCATGGTCCAAGTCGGCCAAATGCAACGTTTCAGGAGTATCTCTGCGATCCTGACGCTGACCTGGGTGCCCAAGCATGGGACCTCGAATCTCTTGAGCGCATTGATGAGCGGCTGGCAGCAGCACTTTTGATCTGTGCCGAATCTGCGTCTTTGTATTGGCAAAAGGGGGTGGCGCTTCGTCGCATGGGGCGCGTAGAGCTGGCAGCCGAGGCCCTTGAGCGCGCCCTTATGGTCAACCCTGCACTCGCTGGGGCAATGCTTGAGTATGCCCTGCTGATGGAACAAGTGGGTGAACTTGCTTCGGCTGAGTCGCTCTATGAGGAGCTTCTAAGTCGCTATGAGCCGCCGGCAGCAGTGGGGGACTTTCTTCGTAGTCGGCTCTCGGAGCTGAGGCGCCGCGTAGCGGTGCTTGCAGCGGCCAATCAGCCACTTCCTTCGGCGGGGCGGAAACATCGTGCCCCACTTGGATCGGCTGAGGTGTCAATGGGCAACAAGTTAGGTGTAAGCCATGAGCCGAATCGTTCAGGGGTGTTAAGTAAGCACACTGGACAGTGGGGGGTGGGGTTAGCGTTTGATAGCAACCTTAACAGTGCTCCAAGAGTCTCGGGGATTACGCTGACCACGATCGATGGGCCGCTCACCTTGGAGTTTGCGAAAACCGATCGACCAAAAGCGGCAGCTACGCAACAGACCGAAGGCGCCTATCGCTACCAAGAAGCTTGGGGAAACCGTATCGAATGGTTCCTTCAGACGCGTGCCTATGCAAGGGCTGCGCCCAATGCTGCTCAAAACCTCCAGTATGGGGAGCTAAGTGCAGGGCTGGATCATCGACTCATGCAGCATACCGTTACCCATCAAATCGAGGGTCAATGGCTGCGCTTTGGACAAGCCACTGGATCGGAGGTATTTCGATACACCGGCGCACTAAAGTCAAACTTAGATTACTTGTCTTGGCGGTGTTTAGTAACCGAGGGCTTTGAAATCGATGTCCGCGCCTATCCCCTGCAGCCGACCCTTGACGGAAAGAGCGCAAACCTACTAGGGAAAATGTCGTGTGCAAGCAACGCACTCGCTTGGGAGACTTGGGCGCGCATTGGCTACGATCAGGCGCGAACACGATCGCGAGCGGGCGGAAATCAGCATCGCGGTGAACTCGGGTTAGGTCTCCTTTCAGATTTTGAGACCCACTTCAATCGCTTATCGCTGATAGCTTCAGTCGTTAGTGATCAAGATGGGTATAACCCTTTGATTCAAAATGGAAAAAAAAGATTTTATGGGCGCGTGACAACGGTGCTTGAGCGAGGCCTTAAGCTCAAAGACCCCTCATGGGTCTGGCTGTGGAGTCTTACGTACAACGACCAGCGATCGTCGATTGATTTGTTTGACATTAGGTCTTGGTCCATCGCTAGCACCTGGCGATATCGATACTAACCAAGTGGGCTTGCGCACGATCGTGTGAGAAAGTTCACATTCAACGGACGAACTTTCGATACAATCGTGACATGATGTATTTCGGACGCTAAGGCATGGAGTCTGAGCCTTCGCCTTTTTGTCTTATGACTTGAACCAACGAGAGGAACACATGAGCACATCTATAAGCAGTCTGTCACCCGGCGCGTTAGCCGCCATCAAGTTATCGATCGCAGCAACGGGCCGTGCACCAAGCACCACAGAATTAGTGACTTATGCAGGTGCCTACAAGGGCACAAGCGCGGCGGCCTCTGAAGATGCAGTAGCTGCAGCCATTCTTGCTCCGGCGGCATCGGGCGGTCAAAACCTTCTGCCGGGTGTGTTCAGCGCTACAAAGCAAGCAACGATGGTGCTTGGCTACCATGGCGTGACAGACCCAGCTGCAATTGCTTACGTCGCCAAGATGCTCGACGGTACCAATCCTGACGCTGGCAATGTGGCCGTTCCCTTAAACGTGACGCTACGCATCGTGGCTAATTTCTTTCAAAGCTGGAAAGACACGCCTTCTAACGCGTATAACGCTGTTTTTAATACCGGCCGCGACACGCTCAATGCTGCGATTAGTAAGTCGGCAGAAGCGCTTACTGCCGAGAAGCCCTTCCAACTCACCAACAGCATCGATGTAGCAACGGGTAATCGCTTCGAGGGTGCTCCTGCTTACACGCCTGGCGGTACGGACTTCGTGAACACCTTACAAGACGAGGATGTGCTAACCGGGTCTGGAACAAACCCCACGCTTGACATCACGCTAGGTTCGGTCAACGATGCGGCCGAAAGCACGATCGCACCGACGCTCAATGGCATCGAAACCGTCAATGTCAAGATCGCTGGCCTCTCCTCGACCTTGGAGGGGACCACCTCTGTGGGTTTGGATTTTCAAGAAACCAATGGCATAAAAACACTTAATGTATTGCGCATTGCAGATAACGCACCGAACCTGCTCTTTGAAAACCTACAGGACGTAACGACAGGCGTTTCTCTCACGCAGGCGACCCGAAATGGCGTGGTAACTTTTGACTGGCGGGAGGATGAGCTTGATGGTCTTGCTGAAACCCTCTCGATAGGCCTGGCAAACCTGCGCCTCAATGCCGTTAATTTTATTGAAGGCGGTGATTCGAAAGAGGATCAGGGGTATTTCTTCGAGACTGTAAACATTAATGTAACGGGCGCGGTGAACGTCGACGCCCTGACTATTGTGGCTAACGTCGAAGAGGACCGATTTGAAACGAACGCGACGCAAACCTTAAATCTCGACATCAAGGCGCAGGCTGAGTTTAACAATATTGATGCAGCGGGTGTCGAATTTGTCAACATCAAGGCAACGGCTCCTCTACTAATTGCCAAGGATGAAGACGACACCTTACTGGCTGCTAACGATGGCATCGTGACGCCTCAGTTGCGTAAGATGACGATCGAAGGATCGGCAACGGTAACGATTGATGGTATTGATGCACACTATGAAACGTTTGACTCCAATGCCAAAGCAGTACTTGATGCCTCAAACGATGCAGGGGCAACAACGGTCGTAATCGATGGCAGCACGATGACGGGCAACTTGATGATCGGTATAGCTCGAGGATCTGATAATGAGACTTACGTCGATCTTGATGCCTCTTTGGCGGGTAATGATTTGCTAAAGATTGAGGGCCCTGACCTTGCGGTCACCTCAGGTACAGGCAATGATCGTATTGAAGTCTATGGCGAGCTTGCAGGCACAGTCACCACCAATGCAGGCAATGACTATGTCAGTGTAAATACTGGTGCAGATAGTGACACCAAGACCACAGCAAGCTATGCCATGAACGCCACCGGGGAAACCGGCGATGCATTGCATGGTGTGACAAGCATTGACACAGGGGCAGGCAATGACACTGTGTTTGCTGGAGCCATGAATGCAGTCGCTGACCTTGAAGGTGCGCGTAACTCAACCTATACCGATGCAAAAGCAGCGAGCATCTCAACGGGCGATGGTGACGATAAAGTTACCGTTGGTGCCATTAATTCCGCCAATGACTGGTCCAACGAAAATCTGGACTCAGCTCAGTGGGACGATAAAATATTCATTAAGGGTGCGTCGATCTCAACGGGTGCCGGTAACGATACGATCGGCTTTGCCTCAGTTGCAGAAGGCGGTGTCGTGTCAGCGGGCGCAGGTAACGATAGTGTCGCTGTTAGGCTCAACAGCAGTGCGACAATCTTTGCTGCCGATACTGATGCCGATATCGTCACGCTCTACACCGAGACAGCAACAGCCGGAAGAACGCGCGAAGTGGGTCAAGACGGCAAGGTTGACCGCATCGGCGCCTGGCTCGATGCAGGAGACGGCAACGATACGCTGACCTTCACTGAGTCGGAAACACTGACGGCTTTAGTAGAGAATGGACTCACAGCCTTTACGATCGTTGCACGTGATGCCAAAGTGGATGGCGGCGCAGGCAGTGATGTGATGAATGTGGTTGCACTCGACACCGTTACGGTGACCGTTTCAACCAACGCAAACGATCAAGACACCAACTCTGCAACAGACGCCATCGTTCAGGATTTGAACGCAAACGTCGAAGGGGTAGAGACACTCAACTTAACCATCAACAACCAGATTGTCGGTGACGAAATTGCAGGTGGTGTTTCGATTAACAAGGCGTTGAACAAAAACGCCACGGATGACCTGGCTACGGATGGACACATCATCGCCGATGTCATGCGATTTGATGCATCGTTGACTGCGATTAATTTGGTCTCTAATGAAATCCGTATGGAAGAGGGCGTGGGTACCGAGAGGTACCAAGCGGGTACCGCTACAACCTTTACGCTAAAAAACATGCGATCAGATGTCGCGCTGTCTTTAGCTGCTAATGAGGCAACCGGGATTACCTCAAACAAGCGAGTTGACGATAATTTGCTGGGCGTCAGTACCGCTTCAGGTGGTCTTACGCAGCGTGCCAGTGCAAATGATGTCACGTTAAATCTTGACTACGCATCAGCGCGCGGCACCTCTGATACCGTAGCGCTTAGCATCGACGTGACAAAAAATGCAACAGTTGATCAGTCCATTGACCTGACGATTAACTTAGGCGCAACGACGACCGACCCGACGGGTACGACAGCCACTACATGGACAAGCGCTCTTGCGAATGCTGCCTCAGCAACGGATGACGACAACCGTTCGATTGAAAACTTTGCCATCAAGTT
>Ga0194130_10003084_pt1 | contig 22899 bp, 25 predicted proteins | sample TA2KigsurfametaG_FD_160084 | JGI IMG/M metagenome (GOLD analysis project Ga0194130, IMG submission 160084) | Freshwater microbial communities from Lake Tanganyika, Tanzania - TA2015050 Kigoma 12 surface | ecosystem: Environmental > Aquatic > Freshwater > Lake | place: Tanzania: Lake Tanganyika... | reverse complement strand
ACTCTTAGGATTTGAGTGTGCGGCTATTATACATAACTTAGGTTATGGAAAATAAAGTAAAAATTTATTAGTAAAATGTTAAAAAATTAGGAAAAATTTAACTAAAATTAGGCAGATTTTTCGGCTAATCAACAAAAACCCTCATAAATGCGATTTAAACAGCATTTTAGTCGTTTACATAAATCATACAGCAACCATCTGATATACCACTTCTAAGCCTCTTAAAATAAGACAAGTTTTTTGTAAATTAGTTAAAAAATTATTAATTATTATTCTAATTCTTAATATTTATAATATAATATTGTATTTTTTTGTTTAGAAAAGTCTAAAATACTTTATAAAAGTTTTTTTTATTTACTTATACTTTTTTATACTATAATATATTTTTATATTGTATCTTATAGTATAAAATAATGACTGATAAAAAAATAACAATATGGACTACCAAAGGTGGATGTGGAAAGACTAATATATCAGCAGAACTGGCTTTACAACTAAGTTATCCTGTAATTACCAACGAGCAAGAAAGCATGCTATCTAGCATAATAAACACAGACAGATTATTAATATTAAAACCAAATCAAGAAATACCGGATATGAATTGCGGTGTTATATTTGACTTTGGGGGCTATATAGACCAAAGACTAGAAAAGGTATTAACTATATCTGATGTTATTTTAGTGCCAACCTTACCTGAAATTTCAGATATACAAGGATGTATTAACTCATTACAAACTATACAAAAGTATAATAAGAATATTGCCATTATAGTCAATAAAACAGAGTCATCAAAAGATTTTGAGAACGTAGAATCTATAATTACTAAAATTGGCACATACCCCTTATTTGAAATAAAAAAATCAAGAGCTTTACCTAATATTTATCTTAAGAAGCAATCTATAAAAGATATGTCGGATGAATCTCCTTTAGAGAGATATTCTTATAGAAAAATATTAGAACAATTTAATTGTTTAATAAAGTATATTATTACTTAATATATTTTATTATAGTATAAAAAAGTATATTATAGGTTTTTATGACTTCTTCTAAAACTAAAGATTTTAAATTTAATTTAAACGATAAAAATTTATTAAAAAATTTTAGTAATAAAAATTCTTTGCAAAAAAAGCTGGGCAGACCTTTAAAAAAAGATAATGATAAACTATCAAAACAAGTAACGGTAAAATTTAAATCTGATGAAATGACATTATTACAAGATATTTATCATTCACAACATGCTAACGAGTATTCATTTGGAAATTTTTTACGACTAACTATCTTGAATCAACTGAATATTAAAAAATAAATTATAGCCCGAGTTATGTTGTAATTTCCTCAGGCTTTTATAGGCAGTGCAGATTCATAATGATTTACCACCACTTTTCCTAAAAACTCAGGGATTAAAGGCACAACACTGTTACCTAAAGCCATAAGACGCTGCATACGACTTCCTCCGTCTGTCCAACTAATAGGATAACCCATAAGCCATTCTACCCAATCAGGATTCAACCTCTCATCTTTTAGCCTCGGTACTTCTAAAGGCTCTTTCCCCCATTGCTTAATTCCTCTGCTGCAATAGTACACGCTAACCTGCTCTTGTGTGCATATTGGGCTAATTTCTTCAAATCTCCCACATCCTTGTAATCTCTGGCAGTCGGTGTCGGGAAGAACCTTACATATCTGGCTAGTCCGAGACTCCCCGATATCCCATTCCTGTTGTGTTTCCGAATGTTGCCAGTTTTTGTTATCAGGTAAGTATCCTCTTTGCTTATTATATGCCCTAATGTCCCATCGCTTGCAGTCGGGGTCGGTAGCATTTTTATAACTGTCTCTAGGTGTGGACTCTGTCTCCTCCTTTCTGATGGACAATCCGACTTTGCCGATGCAAGTGGGGTGGGCAATAATCCATATCCTGTCCCGTCTGTGAGGTGCGCCAAAGGCGGAAGCCGGTATGCAATGCCATTCTGCATTATACCCGATCTTCCATAAATCTTGCAGGACGCTGATAAGTCCTGTGCTACGAAGGTTTGCCACGTTTTCGATAATTGCATATTTGGGTCTGATTTCATTGATTAACCTCGCAAATTCTTTCCATAATCCTGAGCGTTTAGCCGTTATTCCTTTCTGCTTGCCTGCTACCGATATATCCTGACAAGGAAATCCCCCAGCAATTACATCAATTCTTGGGAGCGTTTTTAAGTCTTCTTTATTTATGGTAGTAATATCAGTAAATATCGGTACGGATGGCCAGTGTCTTGTTAGTATTTTCCGGCAGAATGGACTAATCTCACAAAAGGCAACTGTCTGCATGGTTGCAGCTTCCAAGCCTATTGAAAAACCCCCTATCCCTGAGAAAATATCTAGAACATTTAACATTTTAGCTTACTACTCTATAGCTTATTCCTTAGCTAAAGTAATTATACCATAGGCTTTAACTATCCTGATTTTCTCATGACTTTTTATAAAGATCGTGGTGATACACTTCTGGTTCTCTTGGGCGTAACTTCTCTCTTTCCCTGCGAGCTTGGACTCGCTCTCTGTACCGAGCAAATGCTTCAGCTTGAGCCTGGTTCATTGCACTTACTATATCCTGATCCGTGATTTTGTGTGCTTTAGGCTTCTTATATATATTAGGCTTTTTATCCTCTTCATCAGAGCTTACCAGCTTAGCACTTGTTAATTCTATCATTTATTACATCCATTATTTTATTACCTACACTCGTTAGAACCCATTTGAAAAACCTATAAACATAATCCATATGCCTACCTAAAATCATAAAAAACATGTAGTCTTTTAACTCCATCATGGTTAATAACGATAAAACACTTTTTAACTCTTCTTCTTGAAACAGTAGCACAAAAATTAAGCCGCTTATTGAGATGTAAATTATGTAATTTACTACCGGGAATATATATCTATACATGGCTATTCCTTTGTTTTTTGTATTTTTTCCCTAAAAAACTCAATATTTTCTTTTGCCTCCTTAATTTGAGCCATAAATTCTTTTGCCTCTTCTATTTCCATTTCTTTTGATACCGCCTTGTCTTCTTGGCTGCGGCTTTCTATGTTCATTTTAGCTAGTGCTAAACCGGTAAGCTGTTGAACTTCAGGAACGCTAATCTCCCCTTCTTCCAGAGCGGTTAAAGTACTATTTATTATTTCTGTAGCCGTTCTATTACCAAATGATATTTTTATAATGTTATTACTCTTACTTTCAGTAGACCATCCGCCTTGTGTCTTAAGATAGAATATGATCGCCGTTACATCGCCTTCATCTATTAAGGTTGTAAGCTTACGGGCAACTCTGCCTATCGCCTTTGCTTTTCCTTTTTTATAGGCTAAGAGTACTTCCGGTTGACGCTTCTTAATTTCATGAAAAGTCATCCCTGAAAAACCAAAATAATCGGCTATCTGTTCTATGGATAAATAAGCAGACAATGCTTCTACCTGTAATATTTGATCATCAGTTAAAGTTATTTTTTTACTCATTCAATAATACCGCTTTTTTATTACTTTCTTTTTCCCACCTCTTTATTATCACATCAACATAAGCCGGGGATAATTCCATCATGTAACAGTTACGCTTTGACCTCTCGCAGGCAATTAACGTAGTACCGCTACCGCCAAACGGATCATATACACTCTGGCCTGGCGCCGAGTTATTAAGTATTGGCCGAAGCATGCACTCCATTGGCTTTTGCGTGCCATGACCAGTTTGCTCTTCCTTATCTATTCCTTGAGTAAGAGCATTATCTATATCCCATACTGTTGTTTGATCACGACGTCCCTGCCAATTATGCCTGACTTTCTGGCCTTTTCTTACCGCGTACCATAAAGGCTCGTGCTTATGATGGTAATCGCCTCTACTTATAGCAAAATGCGGCTTATTCCAAATAATAAGGCTAACTAAATCAAAGCCGCAGTTCTCTATATTCTCGGCAAACTTGTGCGTATATTTAGATGAATGCCAAACATAAGCCACATCACCTGTAAACAGAGAGTAAGCATCAGACCAGTCATATCTATCATCATTTAGTACCTTGCCTGTGTTTCTAGTCCCTTTGCCTACTTCGTTACGCCACTCAGGTTCATAATTGACCCCATACGGCGGATCGGTTACCATTAAAATCGGACTTGCCCCATCCATTAGTTTTTCAACATGCTGCGGATTAGTACTATCCCCGCACATTAAACGATGAGACCCAAGCAGGTAAATATCACCTAGCCTAGCAATAGCTTCTACCTCGACTTCTATATTCTCTTCTTCCACTATTTCTTCTAATATGGCTTTATCAAATACAGGTGCTAGCATATCCTTATCCATGCCAAAGGATAATAGTTCGTCCATATCAAACCGCTCCGTTAGAACATCAAAGTCATACTCACCGAACGCTAGGTTATCTCTAATGTTTAACCTGTCTATTTCCTCTGGCGTTAGTTTCCTACTCGGCATTAACACCTCAATTTCAGTCTCATCATCGTAACCTGCCATATATAAAGCTTTTTTACGCTGATGACCGCCGATAATGGTGTAATCGTTATCTACTATTATTCTTTGATGATACCCGTCCTCCTTGATATGAGAAGCTAGTTTATCAAGCATCTCCTTGCTTATTTTTCTCGGGTTATTAGGATATTCTTTTAAGCAGGCCAGTTTAATACCGGTAGCTTGCCATGTGATGGTTTCAGTAGAAGACATACTTTTGTTTTTTTTGTTATAACTCATAAAAAAAGAAGCAGTACTTGGCAGTTTTCCGACGCTCCGGCTCTTTCTTAACTTATAGTAATTATAACATAGATAATTTCAGTTCTTGAAATCATGAGAGTTTTTACTAAAATTCAGGCAGCAATACTTCCAATTTCTCCTAAAAACTCACGGGTTTTATTATCTGCTACTTCTATGCCGATGTTCTTAAGCATTCCATAGGCTTCATTGATATATTTCTCGTAATTGATATTTACTAGGCCTTCTCTCAAGTCCATTATAGGAAAGGCATCATCACTATCTGCAACTTTTGGATCATTTTTAGCAGTTCCGTCTTTTTTAAGCTCGGTAGTCTCAAGCCTCCGATATATAGGCTCGCCTCGAGTTGACCAGTACCACCTTACTATTTTACCGAGATATTGTTCCCTCCAATAACCCCCTGTTACTACTTTCCTTACCATCAGGAAGTTTCTCGGATCGGTGTCATAGTTTAAAACGGTCTCCTCTATTGACTTCCCTTTAAGGATATAATCTATTACGGCATCCATACATACTTTTATTGTAGGGTTGTGAGCTAGATCACCCTCTACAAATGAACCCTTACGTTTTAAACTACCGTCTTCTTTTACGGCTATGTAGGAATTAACGCTCTCATTATACAAAGCCTTATATTTTGTTTCTTCTAAATTCAAATTAGAAGTCACTTGCCAACTGTTACATATTTCTTTAAACAAATCGTATCTAGCGTTTAAAACACGGACAACAATTCCGTCAGTATTGGCACTTACTACATTTAATCCGCAGTCTTCTAGCATTTCTATCAACATTAATAAACTAAGCTGACCGGTAAATGTTGTATGTAATAAACAGCTTGGGGAATATAAAAACGAATACTCGTCTCCAAACTTGCCGTAAACGCTATTGAGTATAATTTTATACGTATCCGATTTTGCTTTATTCCCCTCCCTTTTAGCTACCACCCTATCGTTATAGAAATTACTAATCAGAGTATTAAACTTATCTTTATCTAAATGCTCGGGACACCACTTATTATCTATAATCATTTTTGGATAATGACCGGTTACGTCCACGTCTATCAACAGCTCGTCATCTTGACAAATTATTGACCTGTGTTGTTCTTGGGAATGTAACCCTCCTATGCCAAAACTGTAACTATTACCGTTAATACTGATTTCACCGGGTATTCCGTCCTTGAAATTGCTTTCTCCTTTTATTCCCTTGAAAGTCAATCCTGATATTGTAGCTACCAATTCTTGCAATTCTTTGTTTTTAAAAGCAAGATAGCTAGGCGGTATATATTGAAATCTGTAATTATAAGGCATGCAAATATTCATTTTTGATATACCTAAAGACTTAAGCATTAATATTTCTGCAATACCTGCATCCCCTTTACTTCTAACATCGATGCCGTATTCATTATTAATGTTGTTTCTTATCTCAAGCGGTTTTTCTAAAGAATTGTATAATTCAATTGTTAAATCTATATCGTTTGAACAATATTTCCTTAATTCCGCTTTCTGCTCTTCGGTTACGGGTTTACTCGGATCATACGGTAAATCCTGCAAAAACGGCGCATGCAATCTTGCTCCGTACATTTTTAAACTAGCCCTGCCGGGTAGAACATTGAATATGTCAATATGGTTATAGTGCCTTGGAGTCCATAATTTTGTTTCATTTAAAATATCATAAGTTTTTTCTTCCGTGCTAACTAGACGATCAGATAATATTTTAAGAGCTTTATTACTGGCCCCGCGAAGAGCATACTCTATCATCGGAATATCATACATACGGGAGTTAAAACCGATAGTCATGCATTCCGTTAAATATCTCTCTATTTTCTTCCCCTCTAGCTCATTATGCTCATCTAGTTCAAAATATTTATTTCTCCCGTCTTCTAGTTTGAACATTATTAGGAAGTAATTAGGATAGCACTCTACGTCTAGAAATAATTTAGTCATTTTTTTAAAAGCTTTATTTTTTTATACTCGTCTCCACTCATCCCACCACTCGTCTCCACCTACTAACCCTTATAACTACTACTATTTAATATTAATGGATATGAGTGGAGATGAGTTTTTACATTTTTATTTATATATAAAATAAAATTGAATTTTCCTCGTATATGTATTTTTGTAAAACTCGTCTCCACGTCTCCGTTTCGCCTTATATCCCTTTTTTTATAAGGGTTTAAAGAGTATAAAAACTCGTCTCCACTCATATCCACTCGTCACTTTTTTACCTTATAAACCTTTTACTATAAGGTTTTGACGGCATTTTAATTTATTACTTTTTAAACAGCTTCTACGTAAAAACGTCTTTTTGCTCGTATTTCTCTTTTAAAACCACGCCTATTTAAAGCACTAGCTACAGCCCTTGTAGCCCTTTGATCTATATTAACACCGACACCCCATGCTTCTCTAATTTGTAGCAATATTTCCGTTGCGGTTTTTCTATTAATTTCAGGACATGTTGTTATGTTTTTTGAATATGGTTTAATATACCGAACTATCATTTCTTCATAAGGACATGTCTCTAAAAAACTCTCATTACTTGCCTCAAGTAGACTTTCTTCTTCAGAAGTAAGCATCCAAGTTCTACCTGATTCAAACAAACTTAAAACCTGCGCCCATAGTTGCTGTTTATCTATATGATCGGTTAGTAATAATTTATCTACCGCTATCGGCCAATATCTAACATTACCGCTACGATCTTTTAAAAACTCCTCCGGGTTTACCGTACCACAAAATGCGCTCCTTCTATAAAAAGTCTCATTTTTAGCGGCATATGCTCTTCTTAATACACTTTTATCATTACTTAAAAAGGCTTTTTGCGATGCTATTTGCCTACTGGTAAGAGATCCTTCAAATTCTCCAAGTTCTACAATCCAACATGAGTTAGCAATTGCTACACTATCTTTATCCAGCGTATTTAACTGCAAACCCTCCATATAAAAATCTTTTAATTCTTTTGGAATTAATTTTTCAAACCAAAGACTTTTACCGGCAGATTGATCTCCTTGTAATATCAAAACACCTTTAGTTTTAGTTCCCTTCTCTGCACATAAGACTGCGACCGCACTAATAAGCCATTTCTTAACAAGAAGATTTTTTAAAGCAGTATTATAACCCTCTTTTACTACTATCGTCTCAAGTAATCCTTCAATTCTATCCCTTCCGTCCCAGGCTTTTGATTTTATAAAATCCAGCACCGGATTATAGACATTCTTACTACCTATATTACTACAATATCCGTTGATCAGATTATTTTTATTAAGTCCGTTCATTTCACAGATACTTACTAACTGGTTATAACTTGCGTTTAACTTCGTATCCGCACAATAAGTTTGCCCCGGTATATTTATCTCCTCTTCCCTTGATATCAAATTCCGTTTGATCGAAATATTATAAGCCTTCAATATTACTTCAAAATTAGGCAGCGTTGTTCTCGGCGGTTTATCGCTATCTACATAGTCCGTAAACATCGCGCGAGGTAATTCTTCACTAATTTTAAATGTTTTCTTTGCGCTGCGTTTAATCTCTTCGGCAGCTATTTTCTTCTGCTCCTTGCCGACTAAACTTCTTAAAGCACCTATGGCTAATTTTGTAGAGTCCTTAATTTCACGTATGTAATATTCCGCTTCCGATAGGCTACAATGTTTAGCTATGCCGCAAATAATCGGCATAAGCTCTTCGCTTTCGCTAAATTTTTCTTTTAAATCTCTTATTCGGGATAGGATATCTTTTTGCCAATCCGTTTTTTCCCGCTCATTTACCTTTTGAATAATCGAGGCAAATGTTTTAAGTTTGTCTTTGCTTTTAAAGGACTTCCATATTTGCCTGTTTTTAACCGCATCGTATCTATCGTCTTCGGCGTTCCACTTGTCCCATATTTTATAACCTTCTTCGCAGCCTTTATAATTATGGTGCATCGCCATACTAACTTCCAGCCATCCGTGATAATCTAAATATTTTGCTGGATATTTTTTTAAACACTCTATAACTTTTTCGGTATTAACGGGACCGTAGCTATAATCATAAACATCATCACTAATTGTTTTGCCGCTATCAACGATTGACATTTCTATAATCTGGGCAGAAAAATCTTTTGTATTAACGGCCTCTCCCCTGTTTTCTCCTATCCAATATTCATATTCATATTTTTCTTCTGTACCCGGTTGATCCGTTATTTCAATAATTGCGGGCAGATACATAGCCTGACTTACAATAGTTGATGCTTTAACATCAACGGCATCTTTAAAAGTCAATTTATCAATAAAGTTTTTAGCAATACCCGGGTATAATTCTCCCTTTATCTCCCTGCTGCACCTTAAAATTACTCTAACACAAGGTTTTTTAGGAGTATGGCTAGCCGTGGAGTAGGCTATATAATCATATTTACCTAGCTCGGATTTTAATATTTTTGATAATTGATCTATATCTTGACTAAAACTATCGATATCTAAAACTATTAACGTTCTTGCTTTTACATTCTCATTTTTTCTTTTTAATACGCTAAAATAACCACCTATAAAATATTTTAGTTTTAACTTCTCTATTGAAAGCAGCTGTTTTATCGCTTCCCGATGAGAAAGATAAATCGGCTCTCCCGTTTCTTTATTAGGCTCAATCCGGCTCGTATTTAAGTTGATCTTTCTATTATCATACCGGATTTGTTTCTTTACAGGGTTTGATAATCTAACTTTAAACTCCGCCCACGATAACTCAATATTACGCAGAACAATATCTTTGGCATTATCGCCTACGGCAAATCTAATCATATTAGCCGCTTTTATATCGGTATTATTATCTTGGCTACTTACGCTGCTCATCATGCTACATTTGCTAGTTTGTTTAATTCTTTCTTGACGTTAATTTCAAAAGCTATTACGGCAGCTGCCGCTCCCTTTGTGTTCTCCTCTAAAATGTAGCGAGTATTACTTTTAGATATAAAATTTATTTGCTTATCGGAAGGCGGGTATTGTCTCCATGACGCTGATTTCCACGCCTCCTCCTCACTCTCTCTTTCATATAGAAAATCATTACCTTTGGAAATCGCTACCGCTTTATCGCCCTTATATATAATTTGGGTTTCTATATCGTATTCCTTGCTATTATTAGAACCGCATATTGTTAAATAATGCTCACCTTTCTTTACAACGCAGCTCCATGTTTTAAAGCCGTGAGCTAGTAAACAATGTCCCGGCATCTTATCTATTTGTATCTTATGCCATGAAAATACCGACATCTTCAGCATCTGGATTTCTTCCATTTCATCTATATACCTTACTTCTTTATCCTTAGCTTCAAACTCATGTCCGCATTCAGGGCAAACCGTAACTCTTATAGCTACAATCTTAGAACACACGGGACATATTTTTGTCGGTGCTTCATTACCTTCCGCCTTTTTAGGATATAAATTTATTTGCTGCTCCAGGGTGCCGTGTAAAATAGACGAAATACCGAAATCGAGTATTACGCAATCAGTCTTAACAAGACCCGGATACTCTCGCTGATCAACCGTTCTAAGCCCCCTCCCTACCATCTGTATCATGGTTGATTGAAAAGAAGTCATACGCAGTAATACCACGCAACTAATAGGGGGATAGTCCCAACCTTCAGTTAGTACCGCAACATTTATTATGACTTGTATTACTCCTTCATTCATCCTCTCAAATATTATCTGCCTTATTTCATGGGTAGTCTCACCGGTAATCATGGCCGCCGCTATCCCGAACCGGTTAAATACGTTATAAACGTTTTTAGCATGAGCAATAGTAGAGCAAAAAACTACGGTCTTACGATCCTCGGCATATTCACCCCAATATTTTACCACGTCTTCATTCATCGCCTGTGTATCTAAGATAGCCGCAACTTCATTCTCGTTATACTCGCCTAAATTATTGGTTTTTAGGTTCTTTAATGCGTCGCGGGCAATCTTTGCTTCTTCCGATATACCTACATATGTCCTAGGCCTTACTAAATGACCAGCAACAATAAGCGTTTTAAGGTCTATTTGATATGCATAGTTATCAAATACCTTCCCTAAACCTACTTTATCACCCCGATTAGGCGTAGCCGTAACTCCGAGTAAAAGAAGCAAATCGTTTAATTCTTTTGCTCTATTAATTATTCTAACATATCCGTCAGCAGGGGCGTGATGGGCTTCGTCAATGACAAATAGGTCTATTTTAGGCATGTTACATAAATTATTTTCTCTAGTAACCGTTTGCTCCATGGCAAACACTACTTGACCGCTCCAATCCTTACTACTTCCGTTTACTATCGATGTTGTCACACCTTGGCATACTCTTAAAAACTTTTCACGATTTTGCGTAACTAATTCGTTTCTATGGGCAAGAACCAACACTTTGTAGTTAGGATGCTCTTTAAGTAACTCTTTGATAATTGCAGAAAGTATTATAGTTTTGCCGCTATTATGGGTAACGGTAAAATCTTCCAGTAAATACAAGTGATCTTCATTTACCGTAAAACCGTAATATTCATCCACATCAAGAGTATGTACTGTAAAACCTGTACGTAAAACCGATTTTTTTTGACGTCTTGCCGTTGGGATTTTTCTAGCTACCCTCATTGGCAATTCAGATAAATCACCGCAGATATTAAATCTATAATAAGTGGTGCTATTTACTATTTTCGGTTTAGGTAATGCCATGTAACCCAAACTTCTGGCTATAAAAGCAACATCTTCCGACAATTGTTTAGACGCCGATACGAACTCTATAACTGAACCTTGTGTATGCCCATCCGTATCAAGTAATCCCGCAAGAATTGCCATACGTGTTTGTCTTGAGGCTACTTTATAGCAATGGGGAATAAATTTATTTGTTGACTTATGTCCATATAAACCGAGATCCCTTAAATGCATCCTTAATGGGTGCTTTTGCCAATTATTTGATAAGTGATAGCTATTAGCTTCGTTATCCGGTAATTGTTCTATACGAACCGTTATTTTAATCTTATCGGCAAATTCTTGTATATAGCTTATTAGTTCAGGTTCAGATGTTGTTATGTTAAGACTGCCGTTTGCTATACTTCCATCTCCCAATAACACCCCTAAAAAATACGGGTCTATCGGAATATCTTCTCTCTGATCAAAATCTACATTTGTTCTATATAACTTATATAAATGTTTAAAATTATTAGATTGATTCAAGTAATCACTGACAGAAATATTAACTATATGACCTTCAGGTAAAGAATATTTTTTAGCTCCCTTGATTCCTTCGTTGGTTTTTTCAAGTGATAGTATATGACCTGCATTAACAACAAACGGAGCTCCTTTTATAGGGCGAATTTCATACATTTGCTCCTTTCCCCTGTGTAACTCTTCCACTATTCTAGGCTTACTATCAGGGCCCATAATAGCGTCTCCGACAACTATATCTTCTACAGCTTTTAAGTAACCGCTATACATCAGAACTTTTGTACCTTTCGCATGGCATCCTGTCGGAGCAACAACAAGAGTGTTACCATGCTCCCCTAATGCCAGCACGCTTTTCTCTACACACTCTTTTTGATAGTCTCGTAAAATCATAGAAATAGAACCTTTTTAATTCCGGCAATATAGCTTATATGCATACTCTAAAACCTCTAACCTTCTCTTTGAAATAGACCTTCTATCAAAAAAAGCACGACCTATAACTTTACTGCCTTTTCTAGAGTTAATTACTTCATAAAGCTTACATATATTTTCCCTGCCAAGCTGATCAACAAGATATTTAGCCCTAAAATTTGGGTTCCATTCATCCCATTTGATACGATTATTCATAATTTCAGAAAATGCCCGACTCAAATAACCTTTCTTTATTAACTCTCTTATTTGAGTCATACTCAATTTAAACATCAGATCTATTTCTCCTCCTCCCATGGTATTTCATCATCAAAATCGTCTTCTATCTTGACACCCATAGCTTCGCTATACCTAATATCCTTTGGAGTGATAACTTTCTTTATTTCGTTCTTTAAATTTCCTTTATGATCATGAGTGTTTTTAACTTCTACAAGATGAACAAGCCCTGCTAACTCACTAAGTTTTTTACTACGTTTTTTACGAGCTTCTTCGCTCATATCGTTAGGGTCTAAGCCATACGCCGAATCAAGAAGAGCTTTTATATAACTCTTGCCCATCTCATTATAAGTATCCCCTTTTGGACTATATAAACCGATCAAGTGATATATTTTCTTGTTTTTATGCTCACCGGTTAATACGGTATTGATAGTGTTAAGATAAACCGCTCCCGATTGTCCTAATGTAGCAAGCCCCTCAGTCCAACCTTGCTCTGTATCATTATAACCGCCTTCTTTTATAGTAAATTTTACCTTTACTATAGTCCCCTCAGGTATCGGACTATAATCGTCCTGATTTTTAGCTGTTGAATAATCAATTATTAAATCTTGTACTTCCATTTTTAATTCTCCTTATTATTTAATTTAGTGTTAATATTAATCCCTAATACTTGTTGTCTTTATTACCCTCGCAATGTTCTCCAAATTTTGTAATAATCAAATCCGATAGCGTTATTACATCTTCAAAGAACATCTGATTTGAATTTTTTAATTTTTCACCGGTTGTATTACTAGCAATTCTCTGCAAACGTTTAGCTATTATTAACAAATCTTTAATTTTGATTTGACTGGTATCATCCCTTAGCAGTAGATCTAATTGCTCTTTTGTTATGCGTTTTTTAGATACTTCACGATTAATTTCCCCGTGTAGTTTATTCAGACATAAATTGACTTTTTCTATATGATCCGAAAACCCGTTAAGAATGGTTCTTGCTTGAATTAAAAGAGTATGTAATTCTGCAACGTGGTATAGAAAATTCTCCGTAGAACAATAATGAGAAGATTTATTAACGACTCTAAAAGCTTGATTATCGTCAAACCAATCGTATATGGAAGTTATGATGCCTTGTATCTTTATTTGTTCTTCCATATTCATAAGCTATCTTCGCTATTATTATTCCGATTAGTTCCCCGCCTTAAGCCGTAACTCCGCAAAGCTTCTTTTATTGCCAGGAGGCGTTTATATTCAGCTCTTGATGCTAATCGGTTTCGTATTTTTTGGAGGAGGAAGCTGAGAATATAGATCATGAACAATTTTTAGTTATAATTTTAATTTTATTCACACTAATATCAGTGGTTGTTATTTTTACGGTTTTTAAACTTTTCAAGATCGCAGTTAACTTTCTTTACAAACGATCGTAATTCATCCTTAACATGCTGGATTCTAGCTTCAACTAACGTTTCCTCTGCCGGAGCATTGAAAATTTTGATCTGCAATGACTTATGTTTCTCTTTACTTCTACCAAGATATCCCTTATTTTCTGCTTCTTTAATGTACCTTCTAACAGTTTTAGGATCTCTTTCTATGGTTTTAGCTATTTCTGATACATTTAAATTAATCAACCTTTCTTGATTGGAGTAAGAAAGTTCTCTTAAAATTTTGTTTAATTTTTTGGAAGTATGATAACTTTTAGGATGGTGAAAATAATCTAATAAGAAAACTTGATTGCTCCATGAATCAAAAACGATTTTGAACATATTTACACATCCTAATTAGTGATGCGTAAGATTGTACTTATTTAAAATTACTCTTTAAATAGACAAAAAAAATGTCCACTTTCTTTTTTTTGTGGGTTATATTTAAAGAGAAAATAAAATGATAAAAATGTTATACCTCTAATAAAAAACTAAAATATTATTCTGCATGGAAGCAATAGAGCAACAAAGACTTACAAAAGAACAGAAAGAAACTGTAGGACTATTATCTTTAGGTACATCTTTGGAAATGTTTGACCTATTTTTATACATTCATATGGCGGTTTTTCTTGATCAGATATTTTTTTCTAAAAATGACCATGAAAGTTTTATTTTATCTAACATTGCTGTCTGTTCAGCATTTATTCTAAAACCAATAGGAGGAATAATTTTAGGATGGTTGGGTGATCGAATAGGAAGAACCTTTATAATATTTATTTCTACTTTTTTTACTGGTACTACATGTATTGTTATTGCTATGCTTCCAACTTACCAAAATATTGGAATACTCGCGGCTTATGCTGTAACTTGTTGCAGAGTTATACAGGGAATAATGGCTACAGGAGAATTCTATAGTGCTCATATATACATATCAGAAAGCATAAAAGAACCAAAAAATAGATACTCTATGGGTGTATTACTTTGTATTGGATCTTGGGTAGGTGGAAAATTTTTAGCAACTGGCCTAGCTGCTATAGCTCTTTTTTGTATTGATAATGGGGTCACTGAAGCTTGGAGAGCTGCGTTTTTGTGTGGAGGCTTCATGGCTTTTATCGGTATATATGCTAGAAGAATTTTACATGAAACAAAAGATTTTATTGAAGCACAAAAGTTAGCAAAGGTAACACAAGTATTAGAGCATAAAACATCCAAAGAACCAATACCTAAATTATCACTTTTTTATTACTTAATCTTAACACTAGGAAATATTTTATTTGGCTTATTTCCATTCACTTATTGTAAAGATTTACTTGTTGAAATGGGATATAGCGCTTCTGAGATTGCTTTACAAAGCTTTTATGTAGGTATTTTTTATACGTTGAACTTGATAGGCTATTTCTTTCTAGTAAGATTTTTTTGTCCACTTAAAATAATAAAATATCGGTCTTATGCATGTATATTTTTGATGTTATTCTTACCTTACCTTATAAAAAATGCAAGTTCGAATTTAGATATATTTCTTCTCCAGTGCTTAGTATTGATGTTTAGTATAACATCTCTTCCAGCTTGTCCAATTATTTATAAGTTATTCCCTATTTTAAAAAGATCAAGATCAGTACTAATACCAAATGCTTTATCTAGTGCATTTGGATTTCTTTTTCTAAATTTCTCTATACCTATCTTAAGTAAATACTTCTTTAACTATACTTTTGTGATTTTAGCATTACCAGTTGCTATAATAGCTGTTTTTGGTATCCAACACTTTCAAAAAATACACAAGAATAAAATTAAAAGTCATAATATGGCAAGTCTTTAAACTTGTAGAGTGATTGATTAAGTTCTATTGATCTTAAACTTAATATATCTTGGAAGATTGGGTGTTCTTTCTCTATACATAATGATAACATCATGTCAAAAAATTTGTAATATTCTATATCTAAAGCTAAAGTTAAAAAATCTATTAGGGTAAATTTTTTTATTTTTGTTTTTTTTTCCTCGCTCAAGAATTGAGCAGTCTCTAAATTATGAATTCTATCAATCATTTTTATCATCAGTACTTCCTCATCTTTTAACTGATAAGCATTGTTTAGTACTTGTTCTACACTTAACTTACTACCATCAGGTCTATCACGGGTAAGTCTGTCCACCATTTCACTTATTCGCCAGCCAAAACCATCAAGTATCATCCCAGCTGTAACTTCGGTATCTTCTACTATGTCGTGTAAAATACTAGCTACTATTACGTCGGTTTTTAGCTTATAATCAGAAATCATATAAGCAACTTCTAGAGGATGGGTATAATAAGCCTCACCGCTCTTTCTTTTTTGATCACCATGATATTTCTTAGCCCAGTAAATAGCTTCATTGATTAAATCAAAATCCAGTACTTGTTTAGTATCTAATGACTTTAACTTCTCTAATAATTTGGTCGAATATTGACAATGATATGAATAATCCATAAGTAAGAATTAATATAGTTTATTATAAATAATTTATTAATGTTTATTTAAAACACTTTTTAATCCTACTATATATAATACATTCTAATCAATATTGATTTTTTATTCACCTTGATGTACATTTACATCACTCCTTTAAATGAATCATTTAAAGGAGACTTATATTAAAGTTTTTTGCTCAGTAATTACCAATAGAGGTAAAATATGGCCATATTAAATACACATGCAGTAGTAAAGAAGTTCACTCAACATGGCTTTACGGAAGAACATGCCGAGCTAATTGTAGATGCTATAAATGACCAAAGCGACCAATTAGCTACTAAAAACGATCTAGCTCTACTTAAAGCTGAATTAAAAGCCGATATAACTGAGGTAAGAGCTGAAATTTCAGAGGTTAAGTCTGAATTAAAAGAAGAAATAAAAGAAGCTAAGATTGACTTATTGAAGTGGTTTATACCCCTTATTTTAACTGTATTAATAAGTAACATCGCTATTTTAATTGCACTTTTTAAATAGAAAAATATTATTTCTTTCCTTTCTTCTCAAAACCAATCCTTAGGTTTTTAATGTATCCAATTTTGCAGTAAGATTCGTTCTGCAATAAACTCATCCCATCATATAATTGCACCTCCTTGTAATCAAGAATTTTGCCGTAAAACGAGATTGTCTGATTGATTAGACCATGACGTGCTATTTCAAACAAACATTCCGTTGTTTTATTTTTATCGATCATAATATAATCGGCAACAGGCTTATTGCCTTTAGTGATTTGAAATACTTTGCTCAATGATAGTACTTCCTTTGGTCTCCCCAAATAATCAAATTCTTTACTTAAAACTCCTATAACCGCTTTGAAATATTTGTAGTCGTTTTTAACTAACTTTTTTAGATGAATGCTCATAAAATCTCTTTAATTATTAATTTTCAATTTGTCTAGTATTCCAAGGGGCGATAGCCTTTTAAAACCATCGGTAGTCCTATTTTCTAGGTCATAAGCTCTTATTTCCATTTTATCAATTATCCTAGGTTTCCTTGCTTCTTCCCGAGGTGTATTAGCTTTTATGCGGAAGTTATCATTGCCAGTCTTTACGGCATCTCGCTTCTCAAATCGCAAACATTTACCGAAATATGCCATAAATTGAGCCTTTGAACAAAACCTGTTATCTCGTCGCTTTGACATATCCAGGAGTATTTCATTCATCGCATTTACGCTAAAATCTCGCCCTGAAACGCTTTGTAACTTGCTGCTATCCTCTTTAGTTAACGGATAATGGTGCTTTAGGTTTTGAGGTTCTTTGTACTGGTTAAACCGGTAAATTCTTGCCTTACGCTCAGCATTAGTAGTTTTTTTTCTCTCGTTAGCAGTTCTAGTTTTTAGCTTAGCAGTTTTTTTAGAGCAAACAGAACTTTCAGAATTTTGTAAAAAATTAGATTCCAGATCTATATTTTCAATATCTTTATTTTTATTATATATATAGAGAGGATCATTTTGTTGCGACATAAAAGTCCCGACAGAATTTTCTACACAAGTAGTATTTCTAAGCTTTTGCTCCTTATAACTAAATTCGTAACTATAACGATATTTTTTGCCATTATGAGTAATAGAATTATGATAGGTAATATCTAATATATTTGCTAGTTCTTCAATAATTCTTACATTCTGTCTTCTTTCAACAATCGTAAATGTAGAAATATATTTGTGATTTAGGAGTACTCTTTCACCTTTTTGGAACTTAGCTACGATAATGCTAAGTAATTTATTGGCTTTATCACTAAGAAAAAAAGATTTTTGACGGACTGAATTGATCTTTTTGTTAGCTCTATCTATCTTATCCCAGTTAATATAACTTTTACGATAACGAGCTTTTTCTTCCTTAAATGAGTAAAGTTTGCATAGCTGGTTGTGGTATGATTCCGTAAAGGTTAATTTTTTCTCTTGTTTTTTTGCCATATTCTCTAAAAATTTTAATAATTTATAATTTTTAAAGAAAAACACTTGACTGTTAGACAATATTCTTATATTCTCGTAACTAGCAAAAGTTGACGAGTTTTTTAGTGTTTCTCTTTAAAAAACGCTTTCCCCCTATCCTAATAAAAATTTTCAGTTACATAATCCCTCCAATCTTGTAAAATAAAAAATCACTACTATTTATAGTAAAGACATTATTTATAAAAATAGTCAAGTAGAAATATATACAATAGCCATTATGGATAGCAAGATGTTAATAGAAGCAGTGGAAAACAGTGATATTTTACCTCAAAAACAAAAAAGAACTTTAGTAGTTATTTGTTCATCAGAATATCCATTATCTGCTAAATCTATAGAAAAAAATTTATCAATGAATAAACAGTCGATCAATTACAGTCTAAAATCACTATTAAAAAGAAATTTTTTGATTAGAGAAAAAGATGGTTGTTACGTCTATAGACCTAATTATATCAGAATAGAAGAACTTGTAAGAAGAAATAAACAATCATTATAAAATACTCTACTTTTTTTAAAAAAAAGATTGACTTTATTATTCTTCCCTTCTATACTCATCTCATAAGGCAATAAAAAAACGTCTTAAGTTTGCGGCTTAAGACGTTTTTTGGAACTTTATTATAATCCGTAAGAATTTTTTTGCTTTCTAGACTCAACAATTCTTACTTTTAATAACCTAAATTGAGAAGAAGGTATATATGCAAAATATCTCAACCCTACCTTTACGTCAAGAATCTTTTTTAGAATCAAAAAATCACGATAAAATTAATAACTCGGTAAGTCATGGTACAATAGAATTAATAAGCCATGAATTATTAGATTCTACTATGCCGAGTTTAGAAGAAATCAGCGTTGCTAAGGCTAAGAAGCTATTGCAGAAGATGCTACTTCCTACAAAAGAAGCTGCGCAGGTATTTTCAAATCTTGAGCAATTAAGACAAGCAGTAAAAATTTATAATGAGCGTCAAGCGACAAAATTACCAGCTAACATAACAGAAATACCTAAATTTCACGAAGCTAAAACTGAAAGCTTAGAGCTATCAGAAAGTGCTAAAGAAACATTTAGCAGAATCATTACAATAGCAAAGGAAACGTTTATAGAGGAACAGATAGAAAGAGCTAACTTTTATAACATTTCGTATGAAAATTATGGAGATAACTATTACCGGTTAATGCAAGATATAGACCAGTATGAGTATTTACTTGCAAAAGCAAGAGATTATTGTGTTGACTGGGATACTAGCGAATACGACCTGGTAGCTCTAGAGCAGGCAATAGAGGAGGCAGAGTATAATGCTTACGCGGCCGATCAAGACTTTACGTTCTTACTTTTCGCTAACTAGAGGGTTGGAGGTATAAAATGACAATAAAAGATCGTTTTATCCCGCGCGAGGAAATCTCAAAACTTCTCTGGGGCATGGTTGGTGATATTTCCACTCACAGCTTGTCAATGTGGATTAAGTCAAAGACCGATGACGAATTTGTGGTAGTACCAAGAGAATTCTGTATTTTAATGGTTTTGTTTTTAGAAAGACAGGCAGTAGCGAAAGAGCATTTACTCTTTAATTTTCAGAAGGTACTAGATCAGCTTGAGGAGATAAAACGTTATTTATAATAATAAAGAAATAAAGTTATTAATATGGAAAAGAAGCAAGAATGGCTAAGAGAGCGTAAGAACTATTTGGGTGGTACTGATTTAGCCGCTATCTGCGGACTTAACCGTTATATGACTGCTCTTGACGTATATCTTGATAAAACAAATGCCGATATAGCAGATGAAGTAATGACTGATGCTCCATATTGGGGGATGGTTCTTGAACCTCTCATTGCCGCAGAATACGAAAAAAGAACAGGTAATTTAGTAACAGACAGAAATTGTTTTATTCGCCATAAGGAGCATAATTTTATAGCATGTAACATTGATGCATGGATAGGCGAGAATGATTATGTCTTGGAATGCAAAACAGCGGGCTTTACTAAGGGTAAGGAATGGGGAGAAATTGGGACTGACCAAATCCCCGAGTCCTATCTGGTGCAAGTAGCTTATTATGCTGCTATCTGTGATGTTCCTAAAGTAGATATAGCAGTACTTATCGGCGGTCAAGATTTTAGAATATATATCTATGAGCGCAGCAAAGAGCTAGAAGAGAAGCTAATTAAGATAGCCTGTAATTTCTGGTATAATCATATAGAAAAAAGAATACCGCCTAGGTGCGTAAATACTAGAGATACATTTAATCTGTTCCCGCAAAGTAATTATCAGGAGATAGTGGCAGAAGATAATATTATAAAGAAACTAGAAGAATTAAAAATGGCGAAACTTGCCGAAGAACAGATACAAGAAACTATTGAAAAGTTAAAAGTTGAAATTCAAGAGTTTATGCGGGATTACGATGTGTTAATAGACATTAACGGCAATGTGATAGCCACATGGAAAAATACAGCTCCAAGGTCGCTTGTTGACCAGAAGAAGCTTAAAGAAAAGTATAACGAGGTGTATTTACAATGTACCGTACCCTGTAAACAATCAAGAATGTTTTTAGTTAAGTGAGGAAGAAAATGAGCGTTATAGATTTGGTACCGATTATAACCGTAACGTGTATGGGAATAGCACTAATTATACTAATGACTAAATTATAAATGAGGTAAAAATGAGCAACATAGCAACAGTTAATACAAAGCTAAATGGTCTTGAAATGATGGAGAAAGCATTAAAGTTTTCAGAAATCATGGCGCAGGCAGATATTATCCCTGCCCACTATAGAGGAAAACCTGCGAATGTATTTATAGCGGTGCAAAGTGCGTTAAGAATGAATTTAGACCCAATGCAAATCATGCAGAATACTTTTGTAATTAGCGGTAAACTTGGAATGGTTACTGCCTTTGCAATATCATTAGCTAATCAAAGTGGACTATTTGATTCCGGTATACGTTATAGAATTGATGGTAGCGGTGAAAATTTAAAGGTTACTGCTTATACTAACCTAAAGAAAACAGGGGAGGAAATATCCTATACTATTACCATGAGAGAGGCGATGGCGGAGGGGTGGACTAAGAACCCTAAATATAGGACGCTGCCGGAATTAATGCTCAGGTACAGAGCAGCTACTCTTTTGATTCGCACCCATGTCCCGGAGGTTTTAAACGGGATGCATATGGTAGAGGAAATAGAAGATGTTACTATAGCAACGAAGGATGTAACACCTAATAAGGCTGCTAGCATAAGTAGCAAGCTTGACTCTGTTTTATCTTATCAGGAGGAAGAGGTCAAAGAGCTAGAGCCAAATGATACGATAGAGAAAAGAGCAGCTTTGAGTACGCTAAGTGGTCTAATTATGCTCCATAACGTGCCAGATGAGATAATAAACAAGTGGACACGTGCTGCCGGTGTTGAAAGTATTGCTGACTTAGGTGAGGAAAGGCAACGTGCTTGTATTGAATGGATTAACAAAGAATATAATTATTCGCTAAGCCCAGAGGCAGCGTAAGTTTAGAAAATACCCCTAGATTTGCTTGTTTAAATATGTTAACGTGAGCACACGATCAATTACACATTTTTTTTCCTGTTTTTAGGGGCTAATCTTTTTAGCTCCTTTTTTCTTTTTTATGAAAAAACCTAGATTAGGATTGTTTCCGCTATAATAAAAATAAAGCTTTTATTTTGTTATAGACTAGAGGCAAGAATGCAAAATTACGATCCATATTTAAATACCTACAACTATCCTTATAATACCTCCGAGCCTTATAGCTTAGCTTCTGATGGCTATAATCAGATGCCTGATCCTCGTTATGAAGACGCTGGGTATGGTGATCCTTATATGTCTTACGGGAATGCTTACGATAATGACGGAGCACAGTATTCTTTTAAAGAAGGAGGTTCGGTTAAAGAGGAAGACTTACCAAGACTTGCCGATCTGATTAGAAAACATGGAAGGAATGGCGATACCGAGCTTGCCCATATTAATCCTATTGAAGCTCACATATTAAAAAGTTTAGGTGGTAGCGGGACGATAAACCCTGCTACCGGACTTCGTGAATATGGTTTCTTCAAAAACCCGTGGAAAGCAATAAGAAGTGTACTTGGAGGAGGAGCAGGAGCAATTATCGGTAACATGATTGCGCCTGGAATAGGCGGTATTATCGGCGGCGCACTTGGTCAGGGAGTACAACACGCAGCAAGAGGCAAGAGTGCTTTTAGTGGAGCTTTGAAAGGAGCAGGTATGGGGGCAGCTCTTCCGTCAGTTGCTTCAGGGCTTGGATGGGGAGCAAGTAAGCTAGGGAGTACGGGACTTGGCTCTAGTCTTAGCAATTACGGCAGTACTAATGCGATATTACCTGCTTTAGGCATGGGGAGTTCAAGCGGTAGTATTGGGTTCTTTGGGCTTGGAGGAAGTAATCCTTATGTAAGTGGTGGTCTTAGCGCTGCGACTGCACTTTCGCAAGGAGCGGGTACAGGAAGAGGTCAAGGTTTAGGTGTCAGTAGCGGGGATTATGCAGAGAACTATTAT
>Ga0194130_10003081_pt1 | contig 22909 bp, 7 predicted proteins | sample TA2KigsurfametaG_FD_160084 | JGI IMG/M metagenome (GOLD analysis project Ga0194130, IMG submission 160084) | Freshwater microbial communities from Lake Tanganyika, Tanzania - TA2015050 Kigoma 12 surface | ecosystem: Environmental > Aquatic > Freshwater > Lake | place: Tanzania: Lake Tanganyika... | reverse complement strand
AGAGTCCTGTAAAAAATAAGAAAAAGCTGAGAAAATATAATTTATAGATAATATTAAAAGCAAAAGTCGTATATAACATTTAAATTTTAAAAAATAATTATGAAGAATGTACTTAATTAAACGTGGGCTTAAGTAGAATCGAACTACTGACTTTACACTTATCAAATGCATACTCTACCAACTGAGTTATAAGCCCGTACATTCATTCGGAGGGTTATTGGGTAACTGTTCATTTCAAATGTTTTTTAAGCTAAGTAAAAGCACGTTTTAAGAATCTGTATAGTATCAGTATTTTGTACGAACGGAATCTATAAACATCTAACAAGAATTTTACTTTATTTACACAAAAAGAACGAAAAATTCTGTTAATTACAATAGGAATAAGCCCAATTTTGGGGTTGTGTTGAATTATTTGACCACCAATAATTTCTACTATAAGAACTATAAGAAAGAAAGAAAGGGTGGTCTAAAAAATTTATCTTTACTTTAGTGTTGTTTTGTATAGTTGTACAAGTTTGTATCAGTATACACTTAAAAGTCGTTGGCCTGTAAATCAGGGTATGTAAAGTAAAACCTTAAAACTTTTAAACTTTCCTCATCAAATGGTACCAACCAGGCCCGTAAGTACGTATAAGTACGTAAATTGAACCTTCAATAACGAATTAAATTAATTTGCAAAAAATTACACAGAAAATATAAAAAATGAAATGAACTTTCTTATTTTACTAATAAAATAAGAATAAAGACAAAAGGGGTTGCTGAAAGACTAGACAAATGGTCGGGAGGAAACCTAAAACCAGAAATAAACTACTATTAAGAATAAATACTAGAAACAAGAAATGATTGTGAACAGAGAGATTGCGTCCCAGATTTTTTTGTGGTTGTAAGGTTGTTTGTAACCGTTGATATGTATCTGTATTTTGATTTATCATTGAACCGGAAAACGTGCGAAGTGGAATAAAAACTTGATATTGTAATTTTTCAAAGATGGCCACTTTTATAAAGCGTAAATATAAATAGGCACTTAGAACAATATAAAAAACTAACAAAATTAAAAATCCAACATTCTGTTGATCCACAAAAGCAACTAACAAAAAAAATTTACTAAAAAACCCCGCGAAAGGCGGAAATCCAGCAAAAGAAAGTAAAGGTATAACAAAAAAAACAAAAAGTAAGAAATGATCATTTAATAAAATTTTTAAATGATTCAAAAAAATAAGTGTCATCCCAGTCGTCTTACGGGTAATGAGGAGTAGTGAGAAAAACACTATATTCATAGTGATATAAAAAAACAAGTAAAAAAAACTCGCAAAAAACCCAAGATAAGTTGCCGTTCCAAAGCTTATCAAAATATACCCTAAATGTGAGATCCCTGTATAAGCTAAAAACCGTTTTATTCTTGTTTGCGTAAATGCATTAACACTCCCAATTATAACACTAACAATCCCACAAAATAAAAATAAGTTAAACAATAAATAATGGTGGTCAAACACAGGGAGTAATAATTTAATAAAAACGAACGCTTTAAGATTAAGAACTGGCCCTACAAGTACAACCAATAAGGCAGTCATTGTTAATTCGGCCCCCTCATAAACATCCGGAACCCATTGATGGAAAGGCGCTGCCCCTAATTTTAATAGGTACGCAGAGAAAAAAATAAATTGTAACAGAGCGACTGTTTCCAGTTGCTCATAACAAAATCCTGGTTCAAATAATTGAAATAAAGGGAAATCCAGAAGATTAATGGATTTATAAATGGCGTAATAGCCCCCAATTGCAAACAAGAATAAACTGATAGCGATAGCATTAAAGACAAAATATTTTATGGCTGCTTCAAAGGGAAAAATGTTTGCTTTGGTTGTTACCGGTAAACTTAACAAAATAATTGTTGAGAACGCTGTTAATTCTAAAGTAATAACAATTAACATTAAGTCATAAGCATATAAAAATAACTTTAATGCAAGAAAAATGGTTAGAAGAATTACAGGCACTTCCAAATAATAAGTCTGACCTCTGCCTTGAGTTACTTTATGTGTTTCATAGAAAAGAAAGCAGAAAAATAAAGTAATAACCGTTAATAAAAGATTTAGAAAAACAGTAAATAAGTCTTTACGAAAAAATGTTGTTCCAAACGGCTGGTTATTTCCCTGATAATAAAAAGTATTTAGACTTAGAGAATCGACAACGCTTGCCTCTAAATAAAAGAAATTTGAAATGATCCACAAATTGCTTAGTAGACAGACCAAAAGTAGCAAATACGTACATCTAAAAAATAAATAAAATACTTTTTTTTGATAAAATAAATCTGTTAAATAATGAGTCTGACGTTTAAAGAAACTGCTCACTGCAATACCAACAAGAATAAAAAGCGTTAGTATTAATTCTTCGAAGAAATTAAACAAAAAGTAAAGCATCCTTTTTTTTTTATTTTTATTGATTATTTTTGGTTTTTGTTTTAAATAAATAATTATTAAAAAAACAGATTTGTTTTACTTGAACCGTAACCTTACTCTATTTTAGAGATTAAACTTAAACGGGTTTTTATTTCGATTCAGAGGAATATGAGAAATAAAAATTATAGCCATCTTTTTTTTTCTAAAATATAAAAAATCAAGCCCGATTGATTACACAGTACTGACCTTCTTCTAATAAAAAAAGTGTACTTTTCTTGATTCTGTGCGGGGGTTAGTTCGTTTTATTTATAGTTTATAGTTTATAGTTTATAGTTTATAGTTTATAGTTTATAGTTTATTATAATAGTAGACAGAACGTCGAGGCGACTTCTACTTCTAAGCTAAGCTATTACTATTTACTATTAGCTAAATCGTTATTTGTCTTTGATTTGTTCTTTGTACCTCGATATCAGTCCAGTAGTGTATTTGTATTTGTGATACCCAAACCAAAAGCCGAAATAAACAAAAACAAATAATCGGTCACGAGCGCCAAATGGATTCGAACCAATATCTCCGGGTCATGAGCCCGACGGGTTGCCAACTACCCCATGTCGCCTTTTGTTTTTTTACACTTTTACAATATCGTATAACGTTCTATTTTTTCCATTTACCTGGGTAATAACGGAATTGAACCGCTAACCTTTTCGGTGTAAACGAGCTGCTCTACCAGATTGAGCTAATTACCCTTTTGTTTTGGGTGAGAAATTGTTTTACTTCTAAACCTAAACTCTGAGAAGCTTGTATTCGTGATTCTTCAATCCTTCAATCGGACAAAATATCCCGAAGAAACGAAACAGACGGGAGAGACGGGACTTGAACCCGCAGCCTTTAGCGCGACAAGCTAATACTCTACCAAGTTAAGTTACACTCCCAGTTCATTTCCTTTTTCCTTTACTTTTTATACTGATGCCCCTCTTTAAATTTCAGTTAGTACTCCTCTTCCCTGGGCATAAATCAAATCAACAAAGCTAGAGACGGAATTGAACCGTCATTTTCAAATTTGCAGTTCGATACATTACCATTTATGTTATCTAGCTTTTAGTTTAATGACTTTTTTTCGTTCGCATTGTTATTTAGTAATTCGCTAATCTTAGTCTCACAGTCTTTGTTCTTTATTTTTCTACCCTTTAACTTTAACAGATCATATATTATAATTACAATTATAAAGTATCGAAGATTTGTAAAAGGTAACACGATATAATCCTCTCATAATAAAAATAAAATAAAGAACAAGAGTGATATAATGATAATGATAATAATGATAGCAGACAAACTAAACATTTATATTTATACATTTATTTACCTTTAAGTGACGATTATTATTTTTTAGATTCTTAGATAACGTTTGATTTTACAATAAACTTTTTCTAAGCTAAATTAACGTCTTGACATAAAACGAAATAAAAAATTTTTCAAGAAAATCTTCCCACTTATATAGATTTCAGTGGTTATATTAGCCTAACATAGCTTCACAGCATGCTTCGAGAAAACAACTGTTCAACCAGCGGTTAGTACTCCCTGGTCCTCTCGTACTGAGGTTATGCTCTTTCAATTTTTACACTTACGGTAGATAGGGACCGAACTGTCTCACGACGTTCTAAACCCAGCTCATGTACCACTTTAATCGGCGAACAGCCGAACCCTTGGAACCGCCTACAGCTCCAGGATGTGATAAGCCGACATCGAGGTGCCAAACAACTCCGTAGATTTGAGCTCTGAGGAGTTATCAGCCTGTTATCCCCGGCGTACCTTTTATCCGTTGATCGATACCCATTCCACACTGTAGTATCGGGTCACTATGACCGACTTTTATTGTTTTACAATAAGCATCCCTGCGCGACTTGTTAGTCTTACAGTCAAACAAGTTTGTGCCATTACACTCTTCAATATGTTGAAAACATATTTGAACTTGTCTTTGTACGCCCCCGTTACTCTTTAGGAGGCGACCGCCCCAGTCAAACTACCCGCCAAGTACTGTTCCATTTTCGGTTTTTAAATCAACTGGTAATTTTAATTATTTAAAACTAGCTCAATTGAAGATATGTTTGAAGCGAAAAGAGTGGTATCTCACTAGTGCTTATAAAAAGCTAATTCTAGTCTTTTTATTTATAAGCTCCCACTTATGCTGCACTTTTGTTCAAACACTCAATACCAGGTTATAGTAAAGGTGCACGGGGTCTTTCCGTCTAGCCGTAAGTATTCCGCATCTTCACGGAAAATTCAATTTCACTGGGTTAATATTGGAGACAGTGGAGGAGTCGTTACACCATTCATACAGGTCGGAACTTACCCGACAAGGGATTGCGCTACCTTAGGACCGTCAGGGTTACGGCCGCCGTTTACTGCTGGTTTGAACAAATGCTTTAACATCCTTTCTTAACAAAGCAGTGCCGGGCAGGTGTCAGACCCTATACTTCATTTTACAATTTCGCAGAGTCTTGTGTTTTTATTAAACAGTCGCCCCTCCCTCTTTTGTGCCACCAAAATATTCTTATGGTGTTCCATTTCCCAAAGTTACAGAATTAATTTGCCGAGTTCCTTCAATATTATTCACCCAAACGCTTTCGTATTTTCAACTAATTCACCAGCGGCGGTTTAGTACGGTTAATTTATAGGAAAAATAGTATTTCCAGCATCAATAGAACTCGTATAAATAAAAAACTTTTATATTTTTATCTAAGGTCCATTAATTAATCTATTTTTTTAGTTTCTAATGTTGACCATCAGTGTTAGCTTTCGCAATCACCTAAGATACCGACTTACTCTACGCAGTTAAACTGTTCGTAGAAAACCTTGAATTTTAAAGCGACAATGTTTTAAACATTGTTTATTTATTACTTATATCAGCATTATTACTATTAGGCTTTGAATCATTTAATCTTACAATTAAACTTTTAAAAGAGTTTTTACTAATATATTCTGCTACCACAATTAGTTTACAACAATTGTTTAGAACTTCGGTTTAAGCTTTTTATTTTCGTTGAATTTTCGAAATCAAATGAACTAAACTGACGTAATAATCTTTTACGATTTTTTTAAAGGATGGCCGATTCTAAGTCTACCTTTTACGAACATTCCATTTGACACTTCTTTAACATAAAAGCATCTTTAAAACCTTAATTACTAATCTGGGCTGTTTCCCTCTTGACAATGGACCTTATCGCTCATTGTCTGATTACGGCACTAAACGCTATAGTATTCAGAGTTTTTTAAATCATAATCTGGGGAGTGACCCCAGTTACAATTAAAAAGAGCTTTACCCCTACGCGAGTTTGTTTTGAGCCGCACTCTACTAAAATAGATTTCGCAGAAAACCAGATATATCCAAATTTGATTAGCCTTTCACCCCTAACTAAAATTCATCCCAGCATTTTGCAACATACACGGGTTCGGTCCTTCCACTTTTTGATAAGTTTACAACCTGATCTTAGTTAGATCATTTGGTTTCGGGTTTAATACTATGAACTACTGAACGCACATTTATACTTACATTTTTTACACGTCTGAGTCTTATTTTATTACTTACATTTGTTCAACAGTATTAAGTCGCTGACCCATTATACAAAAGGTACAATGTTTTGATTATCCATTGGCTCTTCAACATTCTAAATTTTGTTCTATTTCACTTATACCGAAAAAAGATCAACTCTTTTTTCGAAATCTTTAAAGAATCTTTTCATCTTTCCCTCACGGTACTTTTCACTATCGATAATTACATAATATTTTAGCAAAGAGGGTGGGTCCCCTATTTTTCAAACAGCTATTTCTTGGACTATTTTACTCTTTTCGGTCAGACAGTCAACAAAATTGGTTTGTCACACAAAGATAACAATCGATTTAACGATTCTACTTTCGTTTCTTTAAACTGACGCATGCTAGCTAGATTCATTTTCGCTCACCACTACTAACGAAATCTCGGTTGATTTTTTTTCCTTTAGATACTGAGATGTTTCACTTCTCTAAGTACGAATTAATTAAAAAGTTTTGAACTTTTTACAATTTCTTGTGCACGGAGATATTGTTTTTATGGTTATAAAATATAACTAAAACAACGTTAACCGGAATTGGTTCCCTTTATGTAATTCCAAGATGAATTAAAATGTTGGATATTATCGTTAAAATTATTTATTAATATGTTAATACTTTTTCGATTATTTTTTATTTTATTCTACCCGAGTCTTTATGATTAAAATCATATTTCCCCAGCAGCAGGTTCCCCTACCACCACCTTGTTACGACTTGGCCCTAGTTACCAACCCCAAATTAACAAAACCTAGTTTCATTTCTTAGATCTCATTTTCAATTTGATTGACTTCCAGCGCGTGACGGGCGGTGTGTACAAAACTTGAGTACATATTCACCGTAGCATGCTGATCTACGATTACTAGCGATTTCACCTTCATAAAACCGAATTACAGGTTTTAATTCGAACTAAAAAAAGAGTTTAAGTTTTTCTCCATTTTACAACTTCGAAACTCATTAATCTTTTTTTTGTAGCATGTGTGTAGCCCAGTATATAAGGACCATGATGACTTGACGTCGTCCCAAATTACTTTTATAATCCGCAAATCATAAAACTTTTAACGTCCATTAATTAATAAGAGTGTATAAAAATAAGGGTTATGCCCGTTCAACGGTTAAACCGTAACATTTCACAACACGAGCTGACGACAGCCATGCAATCTTGAATAACTAAATTTTTTAAGATCGCTCCTAAAAACATGATTTATTTCCAAATACTGGTAAGATTTTGCGTGTAGTATCGCATTAAACCACATACCCCACCGCGCGTGCAAGTTCCCGTCAAGTCCTTTGAGTTCCAACCTTGCGATCGTACTCCCCAGGCGGAATGTTTAACGCGTTAGCTAAAACATTGTATTTCTACAACATTGAACATTCATCTTTGAGGGCATGGACTACCAGGGTCTCTAATCCTGTTTGATCCCCATGCTTTAGTACCTCAGTGTCAGATTCGTAGGAAAGCTGCCTTCGCCTTTGGTATTCGTACTAAGATCGTAATATTTTACCTTTACATTAGTAATTCCGCCAACCTCTAAAAAATCTCGAATAAATTTATGTTTTTATTACTTCAAGACACAAACTTGAACTTTTAATAAAACCATCTTCCATCACCTACATACCCTTTACGCCCAATAAGGATGAATAACGCTCGCCCCCTCCGTTTTACCGCGGCTGCTGGCACGAAATTAGCCGGGACTTAATTACTTAAACAAAGATCATTATTTATGTTTACAAAAGTGCTTTACAAAACTAAGCCGTCTCATTCACACAAAAAATATTGCTGGATCAGGCAATCGCCCATTGTCCAAAATTCCTCACTGCAGCCTCAAAAGAGTTCGGACCGTGTTTCAGTTCCGATGTGATTGAACATCCTCTCAGATCAACTAAACATCAACGGCTTGGTAGGCTCTCATCCTGCCAACAACCTAATATTTCATAGGGATATTAATAAACGGTTTTAGACCTTTTTGCTAAAAGTTTACGCAATTGTAAACTTTTAACCATTATCAAAGATTGACTTTGGTTTATTAGCAATCAATTCCTATGAGTTACTCACCCGGATGCTGTTGTGCGTTTTAAAACGCACAACTGAACTCGCATGTGTTAGGCATATTTTCAGCGTTCACTCAGAGCCAGGATCCGACTCAACAATTATTAAAAGAATAAAAAACTCACGTAACACTTAAATTAAATGTATTCTTAGATTATCTTAATCTTTACTATTACTATTACTATTACTATTACTATTACTATTCTAACGCGATGTTCTTTCAGATCAAACTAGAAACGATCCTCCCACGTAATGGTACGGGGTACAAAACGTCGATTCTCTGGATAAGTATAAAAAATTTGACCTTCCGGACGCTCTAAAACACCTGGCCGGCGTCTCATAGCCTCTTGGGTATTAGCCCTATGGACTGATTCCATTTGTAGCGCTTGACGTTTTGCTTCAATCCGGTCGAACTCTTCAATTTTTCTCGCCATAAGTTCGGGATCAAAGTTATTATAACGTTGGACCACAGGATCATCCGCTGACAGGAGAACTTTCGGCTCTATTCGAACAAATTTGGGTTTCTTAAACCCAAATTGACCGTTTAATAACGCTTCATCAGTAGTCTGTGGAGCATTTAAATAAAAACCATAACCACTTCCGAGCATTTTTTCTTGATAGAACCGAACATCAACTTCATTAAATTTGGACAAGGAAAGCCATTTATTATGCGATTTAACAAACAATTTTATTGGTCCTTCTTTTACTTTGTCTGCATAAGTTTTATATAATAATTTAGACAGACGTTCCTCAACTTCAGAAGGGGTTAAGCCTTCGGGCATAAGGTGAACATGTGTATGGGGCCTTTTATGTTTTTTTATAAAATCATTAGCTTCGGCATTATTAAAATCATCACCCCAAATTACAAGAAACCGTTGACCATTTGGTGTTAAATAATAATTAGTAAACGGATCTGTCCGAAAAACTAGAGCTAGACCCCGCTCTTGACACCACATTAAAAAATTATAAAACTCTTTTAACATTTCTTTATTACGTAAGGACATATCCCCCCGTAAGTAAACCATATCAGCTTTTGCATTATCCTCCCCAAATTCACTAATATGTGCATAAATTTGTTGTTCATTTGTACTTAAGTAACTTTCAGCAGAAACAAGATTAAAACGGGTAATTGACTCATGTAACTTCATTAATACACCGGATTTCTGATAACTATTAGCGAAGAAATAAACGCGAGTAACGGCACTTTGAAACTCATTTAAGGACATAATATTTCGGGCCTCAGCATTCCACTGCCGACTGCGACTATACTTTTTACTAAAAGTTTCGGTTTCGGGTGGAAGTTTGCCCGATGCTAAATCTGCTAATCGTTTATCTTCCAAGATTCGGTCTAACAGTTTTCGCGGGCGGGTATTAGTTGGAAACGCATATTTATCTAATGAGTTTACGGCCTCGGCTAATCGAACAAAAACTAATTCAAATAAAAACATTAACGAACGTTCGTAAATTTGTGAATTCATTAAATGATATTGCTCAGTCATAATCGGCTGGGTCATATTGTCATAAACAAACCAATTAATATTCTCTTTCGGAAGAACGAAAGGTTTAGTAAGGGGTTCAAAATCAATCAAACCAGTTTCAGGACGATTTATTGGTAAATGCTGTAAATGAGCATCAATAAACATACCATTGTACAAGGCATTTAACCAATTCGTAGTCCAATAACAGCTATATAGAACGAAATCCAAAACAGCTCCCGGTGTAATACCAAAATAATTATACCAATAAAAAGTTATAGCATATTCCAAACCTACGCGCGCCTCCATTTCGGAAAATCCGGTCATAATGCTTTCAATATTTTCCAGTAAAGAAAATTCAGTATTAACCTTATAGGCTGTCAAAGGGTCAGGCTGATAATATCCTTGAGACCTGATTAATAAAGAGGTATTTTTAAAAGCAAAAGGAAGATAGGGTAAAGGATCGCGGACTGTATTTTCAGTTTGATCATAAAAACTAAACCAATAATTCGGAGAATGGCCTAAACTATTTTCACAATAAACACCGTATAAATCAAGAGGCGTAAAGAGACTTTGCGTCTGTAAAAATAAATGATACGGTGAATCGTTTAATTGTGTTGCGTTGTACACGCCAACTAATAAACTTTGTTCGTACATTTCACGTAACCCTCCACGTGTCGATGTCCAGATACTTACTTTACTACGGCCACGTCCTTTTTTGGTTAGAAGTAAAGTACGATCTTCAGGAACTTCAAAATCCTCTTCAAAATCAATTGAGTATTCAAAGGCATCAGACCAATTACTCTGGTGAAACACATGGAACCCATCCAATTGTGGAAGAACCATCGTTTCAGCTAATAAAAGCTTGGTAATAGCGCGCATATCATATAAACGTTGATATTTTAATTTGTTATGGCGTGGAAATACATGGGAACGCCTGAATTCGGGTAAAACATTCATTCGTAACGTCGCATCAAACAATGGTACAAATTTTGTTATATCCCGAGTCCCGGTAGCCCCATGCCAAAAATCCTTGTCAAGTTCATACAAATAATACCATTTATAATAAAAAAACATTGCATCGATTTCAAACAATTCGGTGTGCTTACGAATATAGGCCTGTTCCATTAATCGAGCACTTAAAGTCAGTTCGTTAGCCCATTCATCTGGCCCAATTTGGATTTCTCGGAAAGCTGCTTCTTGTAAATCGCTTGATAAGTTTGATACTAGTTGACTTTCTGTACTACTTTGGAGAATTTGATACCATTCATTTAAGTTCGAACTAAAAAGATCATCAATAATTGCCCCTTCACCATCTAAACGTCGTTTAAGATAAGGTCGCATTAATTTGGTCAAGTCATTTTTAGCAAAATATTTCGTTTTTATTAATGTATCTGAAAGTGCCTTGCGTAAATCTCGATCAAAAAGTGTTTCATGGGTGTTTTTAAGCTCAGTCAAATCAAATTCTTCTGCGGAATGTTTCAAAAACCGTTGATGGACCTCCAAATCCTTTGCTAAAATGTCATCAATATTTTGCCGATGACTAAGGAGAAAATTATCACTACTTTCAGATAACCAAGGATCCACAATATTAATAGTGTAGCTTTTCAAACGAGCTTGACCCATAATAAAGCCGTAATATTGCTGACTTTGCTTATCCTGTGTTACCATTGGTCCCAACATAGACCCAGAATCAGTGGCATTAACACTCTCGTGTACGGAGGCTAAAAAAGCCCTCTGTGATAAAATTTTGTACCTATGTATTCGTACTGGGGCGACAGGTTTTATACCACCTAAAATGGTTAATTGATTATTTAAATATTCAACGAACGAAAGTTGCCGACTTTGCGGGCGATTAGGTCGATATTTTACCTTATAAAATTCTTCACTGACCCCTTTTAACCGTTTACGACGTAATAATTTTAACGTTGGCTTATTGATTTTACTATTACCCAAATACTTAGCCCTTAGTGTTAGTAACAAATCCTTCTGATATTTCCGAGCCCGAATCCGATATGATTTCTCTTTTGTTAACTTATTTAATTGATTAAAAAACACGAACCGGAAGTCCTCCGATGTTGCTGCCGTACTAGAAAACCACGACTGAAAAGAAGAAGTATCTAGAAAATCTTGTAAAAAAGTTTTTACATACCGACTGCGGTCATAAGCAATTGTTGGTACGTATATCTTGTTATACCGCATCGCTAATAACTCCTTTCTCGTTTTTGGTCGGTAGAGCCATGAAAGTTTTCTCAAGCGTAATGTTGGATCTGCACCAACAGTCTTGTGTAACGTTTCTAAGAACAATTCTTTAAAATATTGTTCATAAAGATACAAAATCGTTTGGTCATCTTTGTCGGTATAAGGTTGTTCCGGTTTTGGATTATACAGTCCCGGCTCTGATTCCACCTTTTTTTTTTTTAAAAATGCAAAAATATCGATTTCTTGATCCAAAATCGGTCCTTGGTTAGGCCGTTTTTTTCTAACCCCTGATTCTGTTGGCCAAACGGGTCGGGTCGCTATCGGTCGTCTAAAAAAATGAAAATTCGCTAATGCATCTTCAAATTCTGGTAAATATCTTACCATTTTGGCTATCCATGTAGGACCAAAAAACTCAGAAAGATACTCTTCCCTTCTTCGATGAATCTCTAAATACTGCTTTCGATAAAGTCGAAGTTTTAGCTCTTGATATCGAAGTTGACGTTGCTGATACAACTGTGACCATGCTCGTTTACGGTTTAGCAACCGAAACATACTAACGATAGTTTCACGTTTTGCTGGAAGAAAAGACATTTGTGTCAAATCCTGAACAAAATGTTCCAATTTTTCTTTTAAGGTTAATAAATCCGCATTCTTAATACCTTTTTGTAAAGAGAACGAAGGTGTTGTAGGATGTGTAAACAAATGATTCAGCCAATTAACTTTAGAAAAGTTAAGAAAATCGGATCCTGAAGAGGTCGTGCTACCGAACAGTTGTACAGGTTTGTCATTATTAAAATTAGGATGTTGCTTATAATAACTGTAAAGTTGTAAGACGACCTCGATTTGTTCTACTTGATCGAGGCGCTTGAACAAATCAAAACAAGCAAGCTGCTCTCGTGGATGAAACGATAATTCAAGCAGCAAACTTTTAAACAAAGAAGAGAGTGTCGTGATAGGATCATCGCTCTTACGATTAAGAGCTTCCAGAAAATTGATCTGAGTACGGGCACTACCATGAGACCAAAAAGGGATATGGCCTAACTCCGACTGAATGCGTTGGTGAAGTTTTTCTTCCTCAACGGATATAACTCCTAGTTTTCGTTTTAACGAGGTGACCTTAGAGTCTAATTTGGCATAAAGTTTTTGTGATTGATTTGAGAACATTGACGGGACCTTAACCGATACATTTAAGGTTAAGGTATCCAGCGTTGAGACAAGATTGTTAATAGTCTTCAACAAATAGGCTTGTGGAAATGGGCCAACTATATCGCGACCGGGTGCATTCCGTGCAATTTTACTGATTAAAGTTAAATGTTCCCTAGTTGAAAAGTATTGCGTCACATAACTTTGACTCATTTTGGCCAATTCGATATCAAAAAGAGGGGCTTCGTACGGTGCTAATTTCATCGCGACGTGACCTTGTTCTGAAACGACGGCTCGAAAGTTTGACGGATGGCGTGGTAAATCATCAATAGAGTTAAAGTACTTTTGAAAATACTTGTCCCATGATAATTGCTCAACCTGACGATGTTGAAATTGTTTAACGTTAGTTGTTGTATTATTATGAATATCACCAGGTAAGCGGGTGAACTGATTGCTATAGGAAGGATTAGATGAAAAAAATAAATTTTTTAATCCTTCTTGAAATTGTAATAAAGTATAATGCAAGTATTCGTCGGTAGATAACTTGTCTAGGGAATACTGATTATAAGTATAATCTATATGAAAATCTCCACCAAGAAGCCACTGTTGGAGGGTAATAATACCCGATGTACGGTTATACAAATCTAGACCGGCATTTTCCAAAGCCTTGAGGGCCGATAAATTAGAGGCTCCATAGTAATAATAAAATAAGGCTTCAATATCCGATTTTTGACGGTTGAAAAGCAAGGTATATAATTTTTCGGCACTTAAGTCCGTAATAGGATAAATTTTTAGTCGGTTACTGGTTAGATCTCGTAACGTTCTCACTGTACGAAAACCCCGCGTAAGATAATTGTGTGGTGAATAGTAAATATAAGAGAGTAAATGGGAAACGGACGATGTATTTATAAAAGGTGCTTTTTTAGGTTCTAAAAGTAAATTGTACAAAGTAGCTCCTCCGTTTCTTAACAATTTAGCATAATTTGCTGCAATCAATAAATGTAATTGATCATTGGTCCCAAATTTATCATACCCTGCAAAAAAATATTTATTGACAAGATTTGGCTTCAAGTGAGTAAAATCATTCACTTTTGCTTGAAGGGAAAACCAGTTTTCCAAGCGCAGATTTAAACCACGCTTTGTTCGGTTAGGCAACATAACACTTTTATCACGATTCAAAGCAGACCTTCGTGCCCGGCGAGTCTTTAATGAAAGAGTATGATGTACATCACTAATACGGAACAGTTCATCCAACAAAATGCGAGATACACCATGATCTGATGGAGGCAGATAGTCTAAATCACGCCATTTTTTTCGACTAAAAAATTCGGCATGTTGTGCACGGCGATGAAATTGGCTAAAATCAGTTAACAAATATTTTATGGTTGGGAAAAAAGAATGATCTTTATAATGTAAAGAATAAACGCTTCCGCGTAAATCTAACCGAGGTGCAGTCTTCGATCCTTTACGCCACCATAAAACACTTTTCATCCTTTTACGATGCCAGGTTTTACGGAAGTAATCATTCCAAACTTCAACATGCGAAGTGATTGGTTCAAAATCACTATCATTTGTTGAACCGCGCAAACGGCGGAGCTTAAAAAAATGATTCCTCGTTTGATCTAACTCTCTCAAAGCCTGATTACGGTTGGAGAATAGCGTCTTCCCAAAGATGGTAGGTTCCACAGGTGTTTTACGACGATCAAGAAGACGGACATTTTCTTGTCCATGACTTGTTTCGCTATCAACAATATCACGAACGCGTATTTTACCAAGAGTCGCGGAATGCGGTGGCAAGGAATAAACAAATCGGCTTAACTCGTGTTCGGCAGCATGGCCCCACCCGGCCGTTTTTGGACTCTTGCCATTAGTCGCAAGAATCTCATAAGGGTCAATTGTTTTGTATTTTGCTGAATGTGCAGTTAAGACTGGCAATTGACGAACCAAATTGGGATTGTTACTAGGGCCCAGATACTCAAAAGGTAACCAACATTTACCAAACGAATTATACAAACGTTCCCATTCGTCAGTCGTATAATGTTTATATAAAGGTTTAAAAATTTTTTTCCAAGCATAGGGACGGTATTTAGCTAGTTCAAAGTCATATTCGTATAAACGGGTTCTGCGAAGGTTATACGTTTCTCGATAACGAAAATAAAAACCGTATTTATCGGTGCGAGTAAAGCCGGTAAACGAATACGGTCGCCAAGTTGCCCGATTTCGTTTTAGGGCAGTGACGGCATCAACAAGAATTGGGTTATAATAATCATCAGCGCCGCCGTGATGTGTAGTCCGTACAAAAAGATTATCCAGCAGGTTTAAGATAAAAAGTTCATCTTCAGCATAAAATGATGAAACCCGACAATCATAATTCGCAATCGGCCACACTTTATTTCGCACACCTTTATACATACGAACAAATTTATACCCCCGATCATTCCACTGATCCATTAGAATCATTAGGGGACTTACTTCAGAGATATAGGGCGCAAGATACGCGTCTTCCGTCACTTTACCACTATATAAACGACGTGCAGCTGACACCAAATATTTTCTATAATCTGGGAGTGAGTAGAGATGCTTATAGTTAGACACACGTTTTCGTTTATCAATATACGGTGCGATTAAAATCCATGGGATAAAATATTGTACGAAATCGTATTCTTCTTCACCTTCTGGATCAAAATCAAGGAAAAACATACAGTCGAACCGGAAATCAAGATACCAGTCTTCGTATAATACTTCAATTGGAATAATAAAATCACTCGCACTGTCCATCTTTATAAAATAATAACTATAATAATAAGTCCAAAGACCAAAAATGATCAACATAAGTGGCTCTGGTGTATAATAAAAGGGTTTACCAAAAATAGCAAAGATCGGCAACATTACTCCACCCATACCTTGCGTAGCTTTACCCCAAAAAAATAAGTAGGGGTAATAACTAAAAAACAGTTCCACGTAGAGTTGATAACAATATATTCCCCACTCATTCGAAAAAATATCAAAAAAATGTTTTTTTGAGCAATAAGTTAAAAAATCTTCTTCCGAACGGATCCCTGAAAGTATAGAATATTCGTCCGTTTCACCTTTCCGAAGAGTAAAGGCCAGAATTTGTTCACTATTAGTTTCAAAAGTTAGATCCCAACGCTTTAAAATTTTATCAAATAATCCGGTTTTTAAGAAATACTGATCATATAAATTTTGCTCATTTAAAGTTTGATAATCAACCAAATTCGCACGTATCACTGCGAAAGGATCGTTTTTCAGCTCCTCCAGCAGAATATATTTAAAATTTTCGATAAAAGTTTCATATAACTCACGAGAAATATCCTCAGAAAAGATATAAGGCAGATCCTCGCGGTTATAATGTTGCTTTAGATAAGATAAAAAGTCGGGCACCGATGAAAACGTTAGATTAGAACCCCCCGTTTCTAAATACAAGGGTAAATTATGAAAGTCCTTAAGTTTCATAATTAACTGAGTATTTACATTTTCAGTTAAGGTCCAAAAGAAGAAACCATTATTTTGATACATAGCTTCACATAAACGTGCTACGTCATACCACGACAAGGGATAACCAGTTTCAATAGCTTCGGGAATCTGTGCGTCCTTTAACCGAACAGTGATAACGGAGTAACAGAATGCAGCAAGTAAACGAATACTAAATACACTATTTAAAAAATATAATTGGATCTGAACAATTAATGGTGTCGTCGTCCGATACAATTTCAAATATTGGAAACTGTGTTCTAATACTAAACCGACGGCGCAGATATGAATTATAAAATAATTGTAGAAAATCAAACTCACCCGTGTCCAATGAGATAGTTGTTGTTTAACTGCGACTTTAGCAGAAAAAAAACCTATTCGAAAACGCATTGGAATGCGTACAAGGAACAAGCCTATATTCGCAGCAACATTAATCGATCCCCGTAAGGTTTGTTGCATTTTCTTCAGAAAACCGGTACAAATTGCTTTACCAAATCGGATCCAGGTCTGGTAATTAAAAAGTAAGATTAGAGTTTTAGCATACCCTTGGAGCGCCACCCATACAGTCTTCAACGTCAGTCGGAAGAGAAATTTAAAAACTAAAAAAGTTTGGCGAAAAAACAGGATATCGTCACCAGCGCGTGAGGTGTGTGTAGTTTTTATATCTTTATTCGAAAAGAGTAAAAAAAAACGTTTCTTAAGTTTTAGTAACAAGGTCATGAAAATTGTTAAAGTTAAAGTTAAATATTTATGCATCTTATTTTGTTTTGTGTATTTTATTTATTTAGAAAAATCAAGAGTGGACAACGATAAAAAGAAAGAGTACCGAATAAGAACAAAGTTTTTGGGTTGTTTTTTTATTTCGAGTTTATATAAAGTACTTTCGTACTAGACGAGAGACAGAGACAGAAAAGTGCGCTCCTGTCTTTTACGGGATTCGAACCCGTGTTATTACCGTGAAAGGGTAATGTCCTAACCAACTAGACGAAAAAGACAACTGATCACACAAACCAATGTCTTTATATTTCGTTTAGTGGTTTTGGTTTCCTTAATTCGTCTTAATACTACTAATTACTAATTAATAAGTTAAAATTAAAAAGCAAATAAAATTAGGAAACTAATCATCAACCCAAATAAAGCAATTGCTTCAGTTAAAGCAAAACCTAAAATTGCATATACGAATAACTGTTTTCCTAAATACGGATTACGGGCTAAAGCAACCATTAATCCAGCAAAAACGATACCAATTCCTGCTCCGCTACCTGCTAATGAAACAGTAGCCATCCCGGCACCTATTAATTTTGCACTTTGTAATAACATGGAGTTGTTGAAACCTAGTCTTATTATCTTATTATGATTGATGAACGAATAACCATCAAATGTGAAACCGGAACTTTTGGAAAAAAGAAACAAATAAAAAACACTTTATCCTTCACCTATAAATAATAATAAGCGCAGACTGTTACTGTTATACTGTTACTGTTACTTAGACCTAGTTTTAGTTCGGGTGAACAGTAACTCAAAAAGATCAAAAGGAGTTAGGTATCCGTGCTTGGTCCTAAGGGTTAGGTCGTTGAAATCCTTGCTAGCGGACAGCACATCGCGAAATTTGATTGGTGCATTTTCCAATAAAGAAGTTTGAAGAAACCACCAACGAAATTGTTGATCGGTTGTAACTTCTACCTTGATTGGCATAAAACCATGGTTAACCCCACAAATTTCGGAACATTGTCCATAAAATAGACCCAAATAATTGATATTTAAATAATATTCATTTAAGCGACCTGGAAGAGCATCAACTTTAATGCCAAATGAAGGTACAGTCCAACTATGAATTACATCATATGAGGTTACGAGAACACGAATATTTGTACCAAAAGGTAAAACTAAGCGTCTATCAGTTTCTAATAAACGAAATGACCCCGGAAATAAATCTTCCGTCGGAACAATATAACTATTAAATGAAAAGCCAGGAGCATTAATATAAAGAAAACCCTCATGATCCCAGTCCACTTTGAAATACGAACGCCAGATTGGCAATTGTGGTAACCACGCCATCCACCGTGCCTTTTCGTTAGCATACTGCTCGTCCGAGAAATTATCAACGCCTGGTGTGTAAGTGGTAAGCCTATGAGCTATTACCTCATGGCGTAGGTTTACATCTAATGGCAATTCAACAGAGACATTGTCAGGAAATTCGTACGTCCAGTACCATTGACGACCAACAACCCGGATCGTAAGCTCCGGTTCAACAATTTCATCGAGAGCGTAAATTAAAGCAAACGATGGGGTTGCAATTAAAAGAAGAATAAGTGTTGGAATAATAGTCCAAACAATTTCTAAAGTTGTATTATGAGTAATTCCATGCGCATTCTGATATTGTAACACAGGTAAGCGAAGATTATTCACATTGAAACTAACTTGTGAACGATACAAAATAGCACCCATCATAAACGACACAAATATTAAAATAATAACAAGAAAAGTAAAAATATCATGATGAAGATCAATAATACCTTCCATCATAGTTGTAGCGGGTTTTTGAAATGAAACCTGCCAAGGTCGTGGATAATCTGCATAGGTAATAAAAGACAAAATAAATTGCATTTTCTTCTTTATAAAACTGGGACAAATGACAAATTTGAGAAAAAAGTTAATTTACTAGTAACTTTTTTTCAAACTACTAATAATACTACGGTGTTCGGGTGTTTTATTAACATTGAAGGAAGAGGTTTGCAAATGCAAACTAGTTGTATATGTTGTTGACGCAGTACGGTGAACAATAGGAACGATAGCCATTTTATTAATCTGCCCCCAAACATCATTTGGAACAAATAAACCTTGTGAATAATTATACAAGAACAGTTGTGCAACAACAACAAAAAAAATAACTGTGGCAACAGTTGAAATTAACGATCCAAAAGAAGCCAAAACATTCCATTCATAGAAAGCATCGGGATAATCAGGGATCCGTCGAGGCATACCAGCTAAACCAAGAAAATGCATTGGGAAGAAAGTTAAATTAACTCCTAAAAATAAAGTCCAAAAATGAACTTGTGCCAAAGGCTCACCATATTGAATTCCACAAATTTTCGCAATCCAATAATAAAAACCACCAAAAACAGCAAAAACAGCTCCCATTGACAGAACATAATGAAAATGGGCTACCACATAGTATGTGTCATGAAAGGCAATATCAAGGCCGGCATTGGAAAGAATGATACCAGTTAGCCCGCCAATCGTAAACAGAAAGATAAAACCAAAAGCGAATAAAAAAGGAGTTTTTATAAGCAAAGCCCCGTCCCACATTGTGGCTAACCAACTAAAGACTTTGATGCCTGTTGGAATAGCGATAATCATTGTAGCAGCAGTAAAGTAAGCACGAGTATCGACATCTAATCCTACAGTATACATATGATGTGCCCAAACTAGAAATCCTAAAAAGCCAATCCCTGCCATTGCAAACACCATCCCAAAATATCCAAAAATGGCTTTACGCGCAAACGTTGAAACAATATGACTAACAATACCAAAAGCTGGTAGAATCAATATATAAACTTCTGGATGACCAAAAAACCAAAATAAATGTTGATATAAAACTGGGTCACCCCCTCCAATTGGATCAAAAAACGACGTATTTAAGTTCCTATCAGTCAATAACATGGTAATACCTCCGGCTAAGACAGGTAACGATAGCAACAATAACAATGCAGTCACAAAAACAGCCCAAACAAAAAGAGGCAACTGATGTGCGTGTAAACCACAAGCCATCATATTAAATATCGTCGTCATAAAGTTAATAGCCCCCAAAATCGAGGAAATACCTGCAACATGAAGACTAAAGATAGCTAGGTCAACCGCGGCACCTGAATGATATTTAATATTGGACAACGGTGGATAAACTGTCCAACCTGTCCCTACCCCACCATCTACTAATGAAGAACTAAGTAATAAAAATAAGGAAATAGGTAACAACCAAAAACTTAGGTTATTTAGACGTGGAAAGGCCATATCTGGAGCACCTAGAAATAAAGGTACGAACCAATTTCCAAACCCCCCTAATAAAATAGGCATTACCATAAAAAAAATCATAATAAAAGCATGAGCCGTTATTACAACATTATAAAAGTGATGGTTTCCTAATAATATTTGGGGACCTAAACCGGCTAATTCCAATCGAATTAAAACGGATAAAGTTGTACCCAAAGTACCGGCGAATGTTCCAAAAATAATGTATAACGTACCGATATCTTTATGATTGGTTGAACAAAACCAACGCAAAAAAAAAGACCACCAAGAGGACGATTCAGATTGTGATGACGTAGTACCAGGTGTCAAGGTCAAATGTTTTGTAAACGTCGTTAAAGAAAACAGTGCTGAAAAAGAGATAAATTTATTAGTGAACAAAGAGAGACTCGTTAAAAAATTTCGCAAAGTAGTGAACATGCTTCGATTACCTTTTTATCTTAACTTTAATTAAATTATTTCCAATTGTTTAAAAAGTCCAGTGATTAGGTACTAGTTATGTTACAATTCAAGCGATATTGATTTATTTTTGTGTTTATTGTACGATGTAAAATTTAATTCTTACTAAGCCTAGTTGTAGTTGGTAACTTTAACTTTATTTTTAGTACAAACTAAACCGCAAAAGTATTAAGTATTATTCGACATAACTACTTCAAAAACAAATCTAAATCAACTGGAACCAATAAATAAACGTTACTAAACTGAACCTCGTAAATATTTGCGATCAAACCGAATTAAAGATAATACAATTTTCGGGGTATCAATTGTTTTCCATAATTTGTTCGAAAAAAAATCATTAGATAACATATAGCTATCTGCCCCTGTTAGAGCTATTGGCTTTAGAAGCGATGAGACTTGATAAACCTGACCATTCGTCAGAATGGTCGGAATACTATATTGCTTAAATATACGGTTTTTACGTAGTTGCCGTTTTGAATATATCATAGGTTTTGTAGTGCGTATTATTATATATTATAGCTAATTAATTTTTACTTTTTCGTTCTTCTAACTTTAACTTTAACACTGCGGCCGGATTGCGCGTTGCAAGAAACGATTTTTTACGTTTTCGAAAAAGACATAAGCGTGGAACCGACGGAATTGCTAACGAACTTAAAGTACGCCACTTATATGAGTACCGATACTTGTAGGCCAAGGCTTTAAATTTTTGTTTACGAAGTTTTGAACGCACATACCAACGGCGACGTGTGAGTAAACCTTGTAACAAAAAAGTTGATTCAGCCACCGTACGCTGGTTTAGTAAACGGCGCTGAAGAAGATGCAAAAATAGAAAAAGAAAATGTTCTCGACGATTACTAGAAATAGTAAATAAAGGATAATCGGTGTTAAATCCATAACCAACTGAGGCAAGAGCATTTTCACGTTCTAACAAGTAACGATATTTAACAGGTTTTAATAATTTAGAAGATAAATTAACGATTAACCCAGAGCAATCAATTAAAGCCGATTCACGCCCTTTTGTAATCTGCTTATTACTCAAAATATTTCGGTTTGTAACCCCCCACAACTTTCCTTTGCGATCGGTGTATGCTTGATTATTATCAAAAATGAGTGGACGATGCGATATAAAATTAGCAAAACTCGTAAAAAAGAAAATTTGTTGCTTTAAACGAATAATTTGTAAATAAAATAAACTGAATTGTAACAAATTACAATAAACAGTTTTTGACAACGAACCGGTAAATAACGCTGAATTAGCGAGTAATTTTAACTTCGTATTGCGACGTAAAAAGGGACGCGCTGTAATAAAATCTAAAAAATAAAACTCAACAAAATACATTCGCAGTTGTCTAAAATGCATATTTTTTATTTAAGTATAAAACGAGGTTTTGGAGAAGTTCCGAGATAATTGGGACGCTTTACTTTAAGACCCCGCTTTCCAAGAAACCAATTAACGTTCCGGGAAGAGTGGGCTAATGATGCGCGATTTTTACGAATAATAAATTCGGAGGTGTTATAAACAAAGAAAGCGTCTGGCTGTCCTTGCAACGAGATCATTGGTCGTTTAACTAAAGGCATTGTTTTTTTAGTTTGCCTGTTGAAGATCTTATTTTTTTGAATCACTTTAAAACGAATATGACGCACAGACCTTTTTAGGAATTTTATTATATTAGACAAAAAAGGACGGCGACGTTTTTTAATAATCGTTAAAAACATATAATCAACAAAATAAGTTAAACGAAAAAGAACAAAAGTTCTGGTTACTAAAAGCAGAGGTTTCGTCCATATAATATAACGAAACACGTAAGCGAGACTTTCAAAGGTATCTCCCGTGCGAAGTATATAAAAAATAGTTGAAACTCGTGTCCCATTAACAAAAACAAATCCAGCTTTAACTTGAGCCAAAGCATCTTTAAAGTCCAATGCGAAACCAGAGCGAACCAGAACAACCAGGAGATTTTGTTCTAACAAATGGAAAAACGCCGTCAGCGTGCGGAAATTTAATCTTTTTTTTGCAAACAATGGGGCAAACATTTTATTCCAAAGGCGTTTATTCTTGGCAATCCCATAATACCATTTAACAAATT
>Ga0194130_10003078_pt1 | contig 22922 bp, 20 predicted proteins | sample TA2KigsurfametaG_FD_160084 | JGI IMG/M metagenome (GOLD analysis project Ga0194130, IMG submission 160084) | Freshwater microbial communities from Lake Tanganyika, Tanzania - TA2015050 Kigoma 12 surface | ecosystem: Environmental > Aquatic > Freshwater > Lake | place: Tanzania: Lake Tanganyika... | reverse complement strand
TAAGATTCAGACAATGGAAAAACGGCGATTATTTTCTGCCATTGGGTTTGAAAAAAAAGAAGAAGTTAAGCGATTTTTTTGTAGACAAAAAAATCAGCTTAAATCATAAACAGGATATAGGGATACTAGAGAACAAAACAGGCGAGATCGTTTGGGTAGCAGGTCTCCGAATCGATGAACGCTATAAAATTAACTCCAACACAAAAAAAGTTTTTATCTTAGAACAATTGATCTAACATGGAGGAGAGTCGAGTATCTTTCTTGGAAAAACAATATTTAGGGCGTGATTACGGTCGAATCAGTATTCGAATGGTGTTGGCTTTATTTTGTTTTGGAGCTTATTATCTTTCAGGCAGCCAGGGGCAAAATGCAGAGTTATTTCTAGTGGTGGGTTTCGGAATATTGATTGGCTCGGTAATCATGATGTTTGTCTTACATTATAAGACTACGGTTTACAATAAAAGTATCATAATTAATGGAATTTGGACCACTAAAATGGTGAAGATTGACCTGAACAGTATCGTGAAGGTTGAAGCAGTCCCATACAGCTCTTTCATGATCAATAATCCCGTTTATAACCTTCATCAAAAAGGAACAGTTCACTTTTATGCAGGTGGGAAAGATGCTGTTAGACTTACTGACCGGGATGGATTAAGGTATATTATCGGCACACACCGTCAGACAGAACTGGAGTTGAGTATTAAAGCGGAGATGAAGAGATAAATAAGATGCCTGTTTTTTGTTTCCACTAAAAGAATGGAGATTGCTTCGTCGTGCCTCCTCGCAATGACATTTAACAAAGGGCTGACACGGTTAACTGACAGATTGGGCGCAGCGATCTGCCATTGCGAGCATAGCGATTTGTCATTGCGAGCATAGCGATCTGTCATTGTGAGCGCAGCGATCTGTCATTGCGAGCGAAGCGAAGCAATTGTGGGCATAGCGATCTGTCATTTCGAGCATAGCGATCTGTCTTTGCGAGCAGCGAAGCAATTGCGAGCGCAGCGATTTGTCATTGCGAGCGAAGCGAAGCAAAAGAGCAATACCCCCTCTCTCATAGCAAAAAGTCACGAATAGAAATCAACCTATGCCTTCAAACCAATCTCTCTCAACCGTTCATCGAGGTATTCACCGGCAGTAATGTCCGTATAGGCTTTCGGATGAGAAACATCAATACAAGATTCTAGAGTGGTTAAATCCATATCTGCTTTTGGATGTAAAAAGAAAGGTACAGAAAACCTTGAGGTTTTCATTAACTCCCGTGGAGGATTGACTACGCGGTGAGTAGTTGATTTCAACTTATTGTTTGTTAGACGTTGAAGCATATCCCCAACATTTACCACAATATCTTCAACATTCGCCTTAACCGGATACCATCGACCATCTCGGGTCAAGACCTCCAGACCGTCGGCACTAGCCCCGATGAGAAGAGTGATCAGGTTTATGTCTTCATGCGCTCCGGCGCGGACTGCATCTTCGGGAAGATGATCCGGATTTTCAATTGGAAAATAATGTATTGCCCGTAAAATGGAATTACCATTGTGAACCTTATCATCAAAATAATTTTCAGGAAGGTTCAGGTAAACTGCAATTGCTCGCAATAAATACTTTCCTGCAGACTCTAATTGCTGATAGACTACTCGCGTGACCTGATTAAATCCGGGAAGTTCTGCTACCTCAACATTATCTGGATATTCTTCCTTAACCAAATCGCCATCTGTGACTACCTGACCACTTTGCCAAAATTCTTTCAGATCGGGAGTTTTTGAATCCTTTGCTTTCTCTCTGCCCTTACTCGTGTAACCCCGCTGACCTGCAAGTTGAGGAATTTCATACTTTAATTTTTGCTCATCCGGCAAACTAAAAAATCTTTTTACTTCGGTATAAAGTTCATTGATGAGTTCCTGAGTAATACCATGATTGGCAATGGTTACAAAACCCGTATCATTAAAAGCTTTGCCGATATGATTAGAAAATTGCTTTCTCTGCTCAGGCGTACCCTTGATATAATCGTTAAGATCAAGGCGTGGGATATTTACTTCTGCTGACATGTTAAATCGGTTAATTAAAGCAATAAATATACAAGCAATTGTTAATATGCTAAGGTACATTGTAATTATGATAATACATCTAATTGATATTTGTATACTTAATGTGCATTCGACATCAGGAAGATTACAAAATATCCTTTTTTATGGGTTTCATGATACTCCGGATACGAATGATTTGATTTTTGAAAGCAATACTCGTGTGTTATCGTTTGGTTCAGTCCTTTCCTCCGGAGTATTTCCGGCAAGAAATGGTATATAATTCAGATGATTCGTAGCCGGAAGATACCTCCTTCGGCAAGGTTTAGTTTACCCGCTGCTGTATTTCATCGCCACAGGCAGTCCGGTAATAGCACCACAGGCCCTGTTAAGCAAACCCGGGTCGCAGCTCTATCTTTTTTGCCATCCTGAATCTCATAATACCGATTTAATTTCCTGCAAAAAAATAGGGCAGAACACAGGGTCAAGAGCAACAGACCCTGCTTTCCAAAATCCGAGAAAAATAATCGGGCTCCGGCAATATGGTATATCGATCTCAGATAACTTATGTTAATTTCATTTCAAATGAACTGAAACGAAGACAAGAATAAACTACCAAAAACCCAAAAAAAACGAAATTTATTCAACCTGGCAAGCATCAGAATAAGAATAAAAAGGATCGCGAGGATTAAGAGGGTTTTCATAGTTGATGTTCGACAAAAATATATAAATGGATTGAAATTAATTTGTACAACACATGATCCTTGTATTCTCAAATGACTTAATTTCACGATAAGAAGATTGCTTTGATATTCCTGCAATTTACAAAAGGATACACTCCCAAAGCCCCGAATAAAAAATAAAAAAACACTTTTGTATTACTAATATTTTTAGCATATTTTTGTTTTATGAATGATCAAGAAAAAATAAAAGCTGCAATAATCATGTTAAAGAAGCTACAGCGAATGGTTGGCTTTTTTATGAAAAAAGAGATTTCGGAATTGATTGATAAGCTTGAAAATCAGGAATTACAACAAAATTTAATTAAACCTTTAAGAAAAGAAATCAATCACTAAATGAAAGTCGAAGAGCAAAACCCTATTTTTTTTTTCTGAAACAGCACGAATCCTGATCTGTTTAATTCTATATCTTTTGCCAATCAAATAGAAGAATCATTCAACTCTTGCACGAACTTAGTCAGGGTTGGATTACACATACAGGATCAAGTGTGGATATAGAACAAATACCCGGAAGCCACGGCTCTTATGCCAACTTTGCCGGCTGAAGGGGAAAGTCAGTACCCTCTTTCGCGGCAAGATCGAAAGATTTTTAATAATGATTATTGAATGTCATTTTACCCGGAAACCAGTGATTCAGAATAATGAATCACACTTTCTTTGGGGGCAAATCAAAAGCAACAGCTTCATGCTCAAAATGCCCATTATGAGCCCCGTCACAAAACGGCTTGTTTTTTGAAAGCCCACAACGGCAGATGGATAAAACCGTACGCCCCTGAAGTCCGTAAACCCCGCCATTCCTGTCAACGATTTCAAAATCGCCTTCTATTTTAACTGAGCCGTTGCTATTAATTGTAAGTTTTGTCTTTGACATATTGAAATTGTTTGATGCAAAGATGAGGAAATAGAATGGAGTCTTGAAAACAGGAATGAACAGCTGATCACAATCGGGTTTTGTGTATTCTAAATCTATGATTTATTAGTCGGGCATAGAAATTTTGTAAATTATTGAAAAAGCCTTACATTTAAATTAAAAAACGAATACTATGAAAAAGTACTTAATGCTTCTTGTCGTTGTATTATTCATTACGACTGTAAATGCGCTTGACAAAGGTCAATGGACCGGATTTATTACCGATGACAAATGCGGTGCTAAGGGTAATAATAAGGGTCATGCTGCCTGTGCAAAAGATTGTGTAAAGAATGGCGCTAAAATTGTTTTTGTAAGTGGCGATAAAGTGTATTCCATCAAAGACACCAAAAAAGTAGAAAACTTTGTCGGTGAAGAGGTAACCATCACCGGTTCCATCACTAATGGTGTTTTGGAAATTACCAAATTGGTCAAAAAACAATAAGAAAGAGTTTAATTATATCTCTAACACTCCTACAACTGATATCAGACTCAGGTCTTGAGAAGAACATCAGTTATAGAGGTCTTTAGATTAAAAACTCAACCATGTATGAATTAGTTTGAAAGCAGTTTTAAGAAATGTTTTGTCAACATTTCTGCTTTTCACTCATTAACTAGAGGCCTTAAGCACAAGCCAATTCACGCTGTAATCAGGTTTAACAAATTTGTCAGTTCCTGTCGCGATTGGCCTAAAGCTTGAAACTTCAAATCAGGATCATTATTTCAATGATTCCTTAGATCCATGATAAACCGCTCAAAGAACCCGCTTTGGTTGAGCGGTTTATCCTGTTGAAAAAAGAATAAGAGATCATCTCAATTCACAAAACTACCATCTCCCCTTCTAATCAAAGGTCTGTTATTATTACCCGCAGCGCCAGTCCATTTTTGAATATTCATGCTCAGGTTTAACATCACATAACGACTATTAGGATTTGTTAATGTTTCTGTAAAACCTAAGTCGTTTTGAGTTCTATTAATAAAGTTATTTTGGTTCAATAAATCGTAGGCCCTCAATTGCAAAGAACCTTTGTTCTTAAATACCCTCATTTGCAACATCGTATTAATGATAAATGGATTATTGGTAATGTTATTGCCAATACCACTCACATAATTTTTACTCAAAGCATAGCCAAATTGGTATTTCTTGGCAAAGTAAATATTCCCATCTAAACTCAATGCCCAAATTTTTTGAATGACATCTTTGGAACGCGCTAAAGTAAAATCTATCTTATTAAAGTCATAGGAAACAAATGGATTAATGTCAAACCAAGTTTTAGGATTCATTCTTGGTCCAAAATTTTGCTTAAACCCCCATGTTTTTGCATTATTCATTTGGTTATTACTCATAGAGACACGGTTAGAATGGATCACATTTCCGAAAAAACTAAGGTTATATCTCCTATCGCTTAATTGCTTGGAAATAGAATAGTCGCCTATGGTACTATTATTACCATTCAAGTTAACGAATCGTGTTTCGTTTCTAAACACCCCAAAGGCAGCAGGATCCCTGATCTCAACTACATTATTGACTACTTGATTTTCGGTAAATGAGGAGAATACTCTCAATTCGTAATTAATTCTGGAATTAGCGATATAGTTACTATACTGGGCATTGACACTATGAGTAAAAGCAACTTTCAAATCGGGATTACCCACGATGGCATTTTGTGGATTAGAAACATCCCTTACAGGTTGAATTTGATTAAACAACGGTTCAATTGCTCTACCGTTATAGTTCAATGAAGCCCTGTGTGTACTCGAAAGTCTCAATTGAAGACGAGCAATCGGTATGATTCTAAAATTTTGTTTATCAATTCTAGAAGCAACTGTGGTACTACTTGCTACCAAGGAAGTATTCACTGTGGTTAGACCCAAAGAGAAATTAAACAATGTGCTATTACTCCCATATCTGTAATTAAGTGAGTTTCGGTATTGCGTGAAGGAATAGTTAAACACATTGCTAAATGTATCCAAAAGAGATAAATTACCATTGGCCTCAATGTCACTGGTGAGACGGCTATTGTTATAGTCTCTTTCCTCTACATTCGTGTTAAATTCTAATCGCGATAACTTACCCAAGGGTTCTGTATAGGTTAAACTACCACGGATGCTGTTTTGAAGATTATTGACATCAATCAGGCGATTAAGAATAGAATCACCTAAGAGCAATTGATTAATATCCCGATAGTTAAAAAGGTTCAATTGTTCATCCGCATTATTATTTTGTTGCTGCCTAAGGGTAGCTTCGGCCGAGAAGGTTCTGGAAGGTTTTTTAAAAATATGTTGATACGCGACTGTTCCACCTATATTCGGACGAGTACTGCTGTTATAATTGCTATTAATTTGATCTTGATTAATCAGGCCTTTTTGAAATACTGTCGACCTGTTAAATCCTGTTGAATTGACAAAATTCAGGTTAGGTGTAAACTGAATATAATTGGCACTATCAATGGCATATTCAATCTCAAAACCAATGGTATGTGATCTATTTTTTGATTCAAAATTTGCATCCCGATCAGAATCGGTTGTCCCGAGGGTACTTATGGTTTGAGATCTGCTGATGGTTTGACTAAGATTATCTATGTAGCTAAAATTATAGTTAGCCAAAAAATCAATCTTTTTACCAAATTTATCCCGGTAGGTTAATGCGGGTGCCGTTCTTAAATTAGTGCCTCCGGTTGCATTTCCGCCACCACCACCGCCAAAGCCTGCACCACTTCTTCCGCCTCGATTGGCTGCTCCACCCAATCGGCCAATACTTGCATTTTGACCTGCAATTCCGTTTGGAGATTGAAGAGCCGTGGCATTTACAGTAATGGTTTGATTTTTATTAATTCGGGTTAAGTTAGCACTACCTTCAAACTGATCCAGAGTTCCTAGTCCGCCGTTTAACCTAGCCATATTCCCGACCGACTTATCTTGCCTCGTAGTGATATTCAAGACTTTAGTCGGATCGCCATCTTTAACACCGGTTCTGGCTGCAGTATTTCCATAATCATCAACCATCTGAACTTTATCAACAATTTCAGCAGGTAAATTTTGTACTGCAGTTGCCACATCCCCACCATAAATATCTTTCCCATTTAAGCGGGCTCTGGCTACAGCAGTTCCATTTACAGTAACCGAACCATCATTACCCACCTGAACACCCTCCATTTTTTGTAATAATTCATCAACAGTAGCCCCTTTCCTCACTACATAATCACTGGCCCTGTATTCTACCGTATCCGTTTTGTAGACAATGGATGGTGTACCATTAACTATGACTTCGCTTAATACTTTTTCATCATTTTTTAATATGATGGGATCTAAAGTAATTCGTGGAGTTGCATCATTGTATTTACCGGAAATTACCTTACTCACATGGCCCAAAGAGGTTACTTGAATTCTAAACACCCATGATTTTACATTTTTAAAAATAAAAATTCCATCCTCATTGGTTGATGTTTTGAGTGTATCTGCAGAAGAAGTTAAGGTAACAGTTGCGCCAATTACAGTTTGATCCAGCGAATCCTTTACTACGCCCGAAACCTGCCTGAGCGGAATGGGTTGAGGGGTTGTAGCTGGAGGCCGAGGTGTGGATTGCGCAAAAAGTTGAGCAATTGTAAGGCTAAAAATCACTGTAAGGAGAGATATTTTAGCATTTTTTTTGCCTAACTGATACGCCGGCATAGCCATTATTTTCATAGAATAGGAATACTGAAATTCTAGTTTTGTTTGGTTAAAATATACTTACCCCAAAAATCTGTTGGGGTTATTAAATCTTGGAAATTAAAGCTGCCGACCGGGCCACCTGCGCCACTTCCTTCCATGCGCAGCACTACCACCGGTCCCTGACCACCCCCGCCTCCTCCAATCGGTCCACCTGGTCTGGCACCTCCTGAAAAACCTCCAAAATTGATTTGCAAGCCATTAAGCTTCACGTTGTAGGAGAATTCTTTCGGCTCATCTAAGGACATTTCTAACAAGGCAAATGGTACAGAAAGTTCATACATGAAAACCCCTTCATCACTGATGGACGCCATCGTTCTAATGCTGTACTCGTTGTAAATGGAGATCAAGCTATCCGGAATATCTTTAAAGCCAAAAACTTTAATTTCTTTGGCACCTGCCAGTTGCATCCTGGCAAACGCCCTTTGCATGGAATCTCTTTGCATCGGACTCATATCCTGGAAACGGCTAAAACCACCATTCGGGCCTCCTTGCATTCTAACCCCTGCAGGGGCTCCGCCACCCGGTGCACCACCCGGTCTGCGTCTGGCTATTACCGGATAGATTACTTTAAACCCTTCCTTATCATTTTTCTTACCTGTTGGATTGACCGTCAAGGTAATACCCCCTAACATTATTTTATTGTTATTCGTCACATCTTTGGATTGGATGGCCAAGTATAAGTTTTTAGCATCATTAGCAAGGGTATAAGTCAGGTTTGTACTTTTATTCAATGCTTTAAAATTATTTTCCCAGTCATTATGTTTCCCATCAACTTTTATGGCAGATGCCCAAACACTGCCCTCCTGTACATCATTTAATTTTTGTGCTTTGCTTATCGATAGGGTTGAGGCAATGAAACTAAGCGTGATAAGCGTCAATTTTGTAACTTTTAATAGGTTGGTTTTCATTTCACTCGATTTTTATATGAGTATCTTCTTTAGGTTTAAAAAGATTGATTAAATACGATCTGATACCGATAAAAAAATAACAGACCATTTATTTTTCTAAATAAACAGTTAATAATTGGTTAATAAATAGCGGGAATATTTCTTTCTAATACGCTGATTTGTTCGACAAATTTAACTAAGAATGGTTTAAAGTTTTGTTAAAGTTTGTTAAAAAGAGATAAATAATTCTAAAAATCACTTTAAGAAATAAATTCCAGCATTTCTGTGCAACAAACAACAAAGTGATTTTTCGTCGCAAAAAGACTATCGGGAAGTACAAAAACTATTGTTTGCTGCTACCTATGACTGTAACCCCTCCTAAAAATCGGACTGTTTAAAAGGCGAAATTCCTTTACTTTAAAACAATCTATATGAAAAGCCCTACCAATTATTCCCAAGATTACTTATTGTTTTGCTCCCTCGGCTAATCAAGTATCCATTCAAAAAATTTAGTTTAACCTGAGATCAATAGCATGAAGATTAAAAAATATCCTTGTAATGAATCTTATCACGCTCCGGACGCATTTGATTTTTTTTTGAAAGCAATACCTGCGAGTTATCGCTTCGTTTAGTCCTTTCCTCCGGAGTATTTCCGGCAAGAAATGGTACTTGATTTCAGTTGATCCATAGCCGTAAGATACCTCCTTCGGCAAGGTTTAGTTTACCCGGTGCTGTTTTCCATCGCGACAGGCAGCTCAGTAATAGAAGTACAGGCCCTGTTAAGCAAACCCGGGTGGCAGCGCTATCTTTTTTGCACTACTGAATCTTAGGATAACGATTTAATTTCCAGCAAAAAAATAGGGCAGAACACGGGACCAAGAGCAACAGACCCTGCTTTCCAAAAACTGAGAAAAATAATCAGGCTGCGGTAAGATGGTATATTCATTTCAGGTTAATTTAATTTCAAATACCTTGCTAGAAGCCCAAAAATCCATTTTTTGAAATTAATTTTGCTAAATACAAGCGTCCTCCTATATTTGCAGTCCCAAAGCGGGAGATTAGCTCAGCTGGTTCAGAGCACCTGCCTTACAAGCAGGGGGTCACTGGTTCGAACCCAGTATCTCCCACACTGAAAATAAAGGGTTTATCAAGTTCAAACTTAATAAACCCTTTTTTTTGCAAAAAAATTGCAAAAATTTGAGTAATTATGAAGATTAATAAAAATCATCTATGAACTCAGATTCTAACTCTTTAGTCGAGCAAAGAAGTCCGTCAAATTATTTTGAATCCTATATTTATAAAAATACTCAAAATTCAGCGGAAGCTTAGAAAATTTGAAGGCACTTCAGATGAAGTATGTTATTGTTTAAATAGTCAACAATCAAATAGAATTTCAGGGGTAGTGTTTTCTTTAACGCTTACAGTAGTGATGGCTACCAACAAATCTCTTTTAGCACTACTCCACTATTGGACTGGAAAATTTGGGAGCGCATTTCTCGCCAATGGCGTGGCTGTGGCTATGGCTGGAGTGAATACTATATTGGGTATGATTTTAGAGCTTACTCTACCAGGTATCCTTATGGTGACTTTTTTGATAATAATTTTAGATTTGTCAAGCAACTTTCGTCAAAGTTCATAGATGGTCAATCTGGTTTAGTCATATCCTTTGATGAAATTTCAACCGGCAAGGAAATAGTAAATATAAAATTAAATGAATTTCGAACCCTTGCTGAAATTAATAAAATTAGTGGTTACAAAGTCGTTCAATTTAGTGAATAAGCGATAATCCTCCCCTTAAGTTATCGATTTTACGTGTTTTTTCTCAAAAATTAGACTATAACCATGATTGGGGGAGTCGTTTGTAAAAAAATATTTTTAAAATCGATGGAAACACAAAAACTTTTCGGTAAAACCAATTTGAGACCCTCTTTAACCAGAAACAAAAATTAATAAAATGAAACATTTAATTTTAATGACAGCAATGTTACTGACAATTGGATTAGCCAATGCTCAAAGGCTAAAGAACAGTTCAGGGAGTACCATTGGTTATATCGAAGACGGCAGGGTTAAAAATAGTTCAGGGAATACCATTGGCTACTTTAATAATGATAGAATTAAAAATAGTTCGGGGAGTACCATTGGTTATTTTGATAATGGTAGAGTTAAAAATAGCACCGGCAGTACTATTGGTTTTGTGAAGGATGGTAGAGTTAAAAATAGTTCCGGTAGCATCATTGGCTTTCTCGATAATGGAAGGGTAAAAAATAGTTCCGGAAGCACCATTGGTTATTATGAAGGTGTAAGAGGAGTTCATGCTGCTCTGTACTTCTTTTTCTTTTTTTATTGATAAAACTATAGATTAAGAAACCTGACATCGATATTAGTTCTTTCTAGGCTAAGTTTAACCTGATGATTTTGCTCAGCTTTTGGAAAGCAGGGTCTGTTGCTCCTGGCTTATTCCAGCCCCGTGTTCTGCCCTGTTTTTTTGCAGGAAATGGAATCGATATCAAGAGATTCAGTAGTGCAAAAAAGATAGGGCTGCCACCCGTGTTTGTTTAACAGAGCCTGTGCTTCTATTACCGAGCAGCCGCCCCGATGGAAAACAGCACCGGGTAAACTAAACCTTGCCGAAGGAGGTATCTTCCGGCTATGGATCATCTGAAATGAAGCAAAATTTCTTGCCGGAAATACTCCGGAGGAAAGGACTGAACTAAGCGATAACACGCAGATATTGCTTTCAAAAATCAAATCATATGCGTGTGGAGCAACATGAAATCCATCAAAAGATGATTTTTTATCTTCCTAATATCAAATAATATCAAATTCAGGTTAAAATAATAAAGCGAATGTACGCTCGGTTCGGTTTTTATGTTCGGCTGAATTAATGTGATGAGGTCAATACCTGAGTTGAACGGATGGCTCGGATCGTTTACCCAAATGAAATATTAACCTATTTTTTGAAAACCTCAAATCCGGCTTATGAGTTAGAGAAAGTTTAGGATGCGGCCATAAGTTTAGACTATACCATAATCACTGAAGGCGCTGCTAAACAAAATCGGCTTCATCAGATCATACGATTATAATCGCATAATCACATTCCTACTTTTTGCAGTTCTTTCTTTCTGAATGTTCTGGAGCGATCAAAATAGGCGTCAAGTAGTTCAATATCAAACTCTCTTGCCATTTGAGCAGCACTTATGGATTTATCTTCACTACTGATCATCACAGAGCCAACTTTTCCGGGATCATGAATATTGACATCATCCCCATACTTTGTTTTGAGCTTCTTCAGTCTATCCCAGTTATAATCTAAATGCGCCAATTTATAATCCAGATTGATAGTGGATACCGTATAGTTGAAGTAATTGGTGCTGCTAGAAATAACCTCTCCCAAAGGATTTACAATCTCCGAAGGAAGTTGAGCCACACCTATCGCACTGACCAGAAAGGCGCGACAAGAATATGCCCAAATTCCCTGCATCAGTCCGCCATGATAAACAGAAGAAAATAAAATAATATCCGGTTGCTGTTCGATGTATTTTGATCGCAATTCATCATAATTCAGATCAAAACAAATCGACATGGCAACTTTACCAAAATCACATTGAACAATTGGCACCTCTTCACTGGGAATGATGCCGGCTTCCATCTCATTGATGGTTGGGAAATTCTTGTGATAAGTACCTGCAACCTGACCGTTTCTATCGAGCATAATTACCGAGTTGCGAAGGCCCTGTTCGGTTTCATGAATGGACCCAAACGCGATATAGGTATTATTTTCACGAGCTTTAGAGGCAAAAAACTCCAATAGTCTGTTCTTTCTCTCCTTAATATAAATCTTCTGTTCCGGGTAGCTTAATCCTGATGGCACATCGCATGCCTCGGGCAATACAATCAAATCCAGTTTTGATTTAAGCACCTGACTAAGTTGTCCGTTCCAGAAACTAATCATTTGATCTACAAAAGCTGCAGGTGCCTGGGCTTTATTGACAGAAGGCGAGACAGCTCCAATCGTGGCTATTCTAACCTTATTGGCAGCAAAGGAATGCTGAACCAGAAATAACAATACGAACAGGCTAAGGATATAAAATTTAGACTTGTTTTCGATGTTTGCTGTTTTCATTATATTTTTTCAATTGTGTGGAAACTAAAAATTTTATAAGCCTTTCAATAGTAATGGCTTATATTTTAAATAAACTGGAATTTTATACATTAAATATACATTCTTTAAACGAAATTGTGCATCAAAAAGCTGAAAAGGAAATAGGAAATAATTTAAAACCAAATCCAATATACCCATGTGCGGCAGAGTTTCAACTTCAGACCCGGCGGTTATTGCCAAAAAACTTCATCTAAAATACGCCCTTGACTTAATTAAACCCGGGTCAATTAATTTGCCCCCAAGCTCCGAACTCCCATTAATCACAGACGATAAAGGGGAGGAACTTCAGTATTTTTACTGGAGTCTGATACCCTTTTGGTCTAAAGAAAAACCAAAATTCATCAGTTTTAATGCACGCTTAGAAAATCTCCGGCTATCCACTGTCTGGAAACATTTGGTTGGTAAACGCCATTGTGTAATCATAACCGATGGATTTTATGAATGGAAAAAAATGGACGAAAAAGGGAAAGTAAAACAAGCTTACTTAATCAGGATGAAGAATCAACAATTTACCCTCATGGCCGGACTCTGGGATACCTGGGTTGATCAGTCTACCGGAGAAATGATTAATACTTGTACCATCATTACCCGTACTTCAAATGAGTTCATGAAGGATATTCATGAAAGGATGCCTTGTCTGTTGGATATCAATACCGCTAAAATTTGGCTTAATAAAAATTTACCTGTTGAGGAACGTCTTAAGGTATTAGAACCTATCTCCAATGATTCTCTTGACCTCTCAAAGGTAAAAAAGGTGGGTGATCAAATGGAGTACTCAGCATTATCTGAAACCCATCAGTAAATGGGGAAATCAATTTCCCACCCCCAAAGACAATTTTTAAAGTCGAACCACCCGGCTTGCGAATTTACCAAATCATCTTACAAAACCAACTCAACGGTCTGATTACTACATTCGCCAGACTAAATCAATCTTCACACAATTAACCTTGTTCTTTAGAAAATTTCATCGTAATATTGCAATATATAATTAGGGCATTAATCTATGAACTAACTATCTATGAAAAACATCCTTGTACTATGCACAGGTAACAGTTGCAGAAGTCAGATACCAGAAGGCTACCTGAGGCATTATGCCGGTGATCAAGCCAGAATTTACAGCGCAGGGATAGAGACTCACGGTGTAAACCCAAGAGCCATTCAGGTAATGGCAGAAGATCACATTGATATCTCCAATCATACTTCGAACCATGTTAATGAGTATACTGATATACCATTCGATTTTGTCATTACTGTTTGTGATAATGCCAATGAAGCCTGCCCCTATTTCCCGGGAAATGTAAAACGCTTTCATTTTAATTTTCCTGACCCTGCCAAAGCCAAAGGCACGGAAGAGGAAATTTTGAATGAGTTTAGGCGGGTGAGGGAGATGATTAAGGTGTATTCGGCGGAATTTGTACAGAAGAATATCAAATAGAATCCGGATAACTATTGTATCCGGTGAACATATTTTTTACATCGTTCAGGCCAAAACCTCCTCCAACACTTCATGCGATCTTACTTGTCCGAATCCTTCAACATGAAGCTTGTAATACTCCAATACCTTCTCCAACAATTGCTTTCTTTGAGCTGAAGAAATAGTCAATTCCTCCAGATTATCAAATTTAGCATTCAGAAAGGAAGTCCAGATCCCCGATAAAGGTTGTTCAAGAATCAAGGAATGAGGGGGTTGCATCTTAGAATAACAACCATTCTTAAGATCAAAAAAATCAGCCCTACCTGCCAGGCTAGTATCAGGATAGAATCCCATGAAACGGGTTAGCCTAAGCAGAAAATAAACATGGAAATTTGATACTCCTTTGCTAATACCGTCTAAAATTTCAATGGCATGAAACAAAAACTCAAACAGCACTTCATCGGATTCATGCTGCCTGAGTGACTTATATAAAACTTCATTTAAAAATAAGGTGATTGAGCTTTTTATGATATCATACGGGATAGTCTGAAAAACAGGCAAGTGTCTTAATTCCGAAACACGCTGAATACTTCCTGAACTTTTATGATAAACCACCATATCTAAAAGATGTAATGGCTGTAAACTATTCAGTTTAATCTTTGATTTAGGGCGCTTAATGCCATTAATCAAGTAGGATTGCAATCCAAATTTTTCGGTAAAAACCTGTACTACTACACTGCTCTCAGCATAGTTTGTGGTTTTAAATACGATTCCCCTGGTTTTATGAAGCAAAACTAATTCCCCCGAACTACTTTTTCAAATTTTTAAAATACTACTACCAATAGTATCCATTTCATTTACTTTACCGGCTTTACCGAATTAACAGATTAAACAAAGGCCAAATTAAGAATTTTTGTAGTTTTACAGACTGATATCGCTATAATCCTAAACCGTTCAGCATGTGGAATAACTTTTCCAAAATTATACTTTCGAACCGGATCGCAATTCTTGTACTGTTTTTCGTCTTGACCCTATTCATGGCGTGGAAAGCCAGCTTTGTTAAACTTTCTTACACCGGCAGTAAAATTCTTCCTCAAACTGATTCGGCTTTTATTCGATACAATGATTTCAAAGACAAGTTTGGCGAGGATGGGAACATGATGGTTCTTGGGATTAGTACGCCAAAATTGATGAACAAGGAATTATTCAACGATTGGGCTCAGCTTACCTTGGAAATACAAAATCTTGCAGGTATACAACAAGTACTTTCAATCGGCAACTTGTATGACCTCCAAAAAGATACTTTAAATCAAAAATTCATATTAAAGAAGATTAGCTTAGGCCCTGTGACGCGCGACTCGGAAATGGACAGTATCAAAAATCGCATTTACGAATTACCTTTTTACGATGGACTTCTATTGAACAAAGCAGGCCATGCCACCCTGATGGCCATCAGTTTTGATCATAAAATACTTAATACGCCCAAACGTAAACCTATAATCAAATCAATTTTAGAAAGAGCCGATACTTTCAGTAAAAAACATCATGTAGAAGTTCATTACTCCGGACTTCCATTTATTCGTACTGCTGTAAGTCAACTGGTATCCAGAGAATTTGTATTGTTTCTTAGTCTTTCTATTCTTGTTTCTGCTATTATTCTATTCTTGTTTTTCAGAAAACTTTATCCTGTTCTTTTTCCGATTATTCTGGTCATTGTCGTAGTAATCTGGAGCCTGGCGACCTTGGTTATGTTTGGCTATGAGATTACTATGCTAACCGGTTTAATTCCTCCACTGATTGTAATTATCGGGATTCCCAACAGTATATTGCTGCTAAATAAATACCACAATGAGCTTCGAAAACATGGAGATAAAGAAAAAGCGTTGCATGTCACCATACTAAGAATTTCGGAGACTACGCTGATTGCAAACATTACGGCTGCCATCGGATTTGGAGTTTTATTCTACACGGGTAGTGCCTTATTAGTTGAATTTGGTGTGGTTGCGGCCCTGAATGTAATGGCCACTTGGTTTATCTGCCTGTGTCTGATTCCAATCATTTTCAGCTACCTCCCTGTCCCCAAACTGAAAGCACAAGAAGAACATTATACGGATTTCTTGCACAAGCTATTAGTCAGAACCGATTTTCTAGTTCACGAAAAAAGCCATCTCATCTATGTTTTTTCAATCGTAATTACTTTGATTTCCCTACTTGGAGTAATGCAGATCAATGTCAATGGCTATGTAGTGGATGACCTCCCACAAAATTCTCCAATCAACAGAGATCTCAAATTCTTTGAAAAGAATTTTGAGGGCATTTTACCATTAGAGCTTAGCATAGATACCCGGAAAAAAAATGGCGTGTTAAATCTGTCTACTGTCAAACGTGTTGATAAAATGGAGGAAATGATCTCCGCTTATCCTGAATTTTCAAGATCGGTTTCTCTCAATAAAGCATTAAAATATGCTTCTCAGGCCTTTTACAATGGTGATCCTCAGTTCTTCCGTATCCCTAATGAAATGGAGAAAAATTTCGTCTTGGCTTACCTCGCAAACTCAGGCGGAAATAACGATATGCTTAAAGGTTTTATTGACAGCAATAAACAGGTAGCAAGAGTGAGTTTTCAAATGGCCGATGTGGGTTCAAAACGGATGAATGCATTGATGGAAGAACTCAAACCAAGAATCGATTCCATTCTAAATCCGGAGCGATTTGATGTATTACTGACCGGTTCAAGTATCATATTTTCAAAAGGAACCGATTATATGTTAAAACACTTGATGGAAAGTATTTTACTCGCCATATTTTTAATTTCTATGCTTCGATTATTCCAATTCAAGGATCTCAGAATCATGTTCATCTCACTTTTACCTAATATTATTCCCCTGATTATCACTGCGGGACTGATGGGATTTTTCAATATCCCACTAAAACCATCTACGATTTTAATATTTACAATTGCTTTCGGATTGGCCTCAGACCAAACCATCTATTTCCTGACCAGATATCAACAAGAATTACAATCAACTGATTTCACAACCACCAAAGTGATTTCTGATACCATTCGTGAAACCGGGGTAAGTATGACTTATATCGCACTGGTTCTTTTCTTCGGATTTGGAATTTTTACTGCCTCTACCTTTGGTGGTACCATGATTTTAGGTTTACTCTTATCAATAACCTTAATCATCGCACTGGTATCCAACCTGACGCTCTTGCCTTCCTTACTGGTACAAATTGATAAACGGAAAAGGAAGAAAATCGCGAAAGCTAAAGGGGAAACCTGGGATATTTAATGTAGTTGATAATTGACTACTGACCATAGATAGTTGATTCTATCAGGTGGATATAATGTCTGATGTCTTGTATCCTGTTTGAGTGCGCGCGTTCCAAAAATTTTATGAAAAAGAAAACATGTACGCCGGCAAACAGCCCTAAACGAACCTATTCTTCCGTTTCTGAACGATCTTTAAGGATCGCCTTGCGATCCATTTTACGAATTAAACTGTAGATAACCTGTAAAAACCCAAATCCAAAAGCAATGGTGCCAATAACTATCGCCCAACCATACTTGAATTGATCCCCCTTCATCAGGTAATATCCATGAATGTTGAATGCAATTCCCACGAGGATAAACCAAATTCCACGACGCATATATTTATTTCCCATAGGTTTAATCAGATTAACACAAATATACTCAAAATACTATTTTTGATCCCGGCCATTGATATACAGATTAATGATTTCAAAAATCTGCGTTTTAAGCCTTTAATTTCTTAACTTTGCATCCTTAAAATTGGGGTTAAAGCACTGATGTACAAAGAATATAAGCAACTTGATCTATCAATAACAGGGAAAGAAATCTTAGATTACTGGAAAGAAAACGACGTATTCCAAAAAAGTATTTCTAATCGGCCGGCCAGTAACCCTTATATCTTTTATGAAGGGCCCCCATCGGCAAACGGAATGCCGGGGATACATCATGTGATGGCACGTTCAATCAAGGATATTTTTTGCCGTTACAAAACCCTTAAAGGTTACCGCGTGGAACGAAAAGGTGGTTGGGATACTCATGGCTTACCCATTGAACTGGCAGTTGAGAAAAAACTGGGCATAAGTAAAGACGATATCGGGATAAATATCAGTGTTGATGATTACAATACTGCTTGCCGTAAGGAGGTGATGAGATACACCGACGTTTGGAACGATCTGACAGAGAAAATGGGTTACTGGGTAGACATTGAGAATCCATACATCACCTATAAAAACGAATACATTGAAACACTTTGGTGGATTTTAAAGCAGTTTCACAAAAAGGGCCTTTTGTATAAAGGTTATACCGTACAGCCCTATTCACCTGCTGCTGGAACCGGACTAAGCTCTCATGAATTGAATCAGCCGGGAACCTATAAAATGCTGAAAGACACCTCGATTGTTGCTCAGTTTCATCTTAAAAAAGATCAGGATCATCCCCTGATGGATTATTTATTCCAAAATCGGGATGAAGACACAGTTATTCTTGCCTGGACAACTACCCCTTGGACATTACCATCAAATTGTGCTCTGGCTGTTGGCTCTTCAATTTCATACGTTAAGATCAAAACATTTAACCCTTATACTTATGCCCCGGTTAGTGTGATTCTGGCAAAGGATCTGGTTTCAAAATACTTCAAAGAGGAAAACAAAGCTTTATCCTTTGACGATTATAAGGCCGGCGACAAAGTAATACCATGGAATCAGGTTGCGGATTTTAAGGGATCTGATCTTGTCGGACTGCGGTATCATCAATTAATGCCCTATGTGAGCAATGCTGACCTTGAGAAAAATGCTTTTCTTGTTATCCCTGCCGACTTTGTAACTACTGAAGATGGTACCGGTATTGTACATACAGCCTCAGTATTTGGAGCTGATGACTTTAGGGCAGCACGTGAGAACAATGTGCCCTCTGTAATGGTTAGGGATGAAATGGGCAATGAACAACCTCTTGTCGATAAACAAGGGAAGTTCGTTGCTGAGGTAGTCGATTTTGCCGGAAGATTTGTAAAAGAAGAGTACTATAGTGAAGATGAACGTAAAAATCCCGATTTTAGGCCTACTGACGTGCTTATTGCCATCAAACTTAAAGAAGAGAATAAGGCTTTTGATGTTAAAAAATACGAACATAGTTATCCGCATTGCTGGCGTACTGATAAGCCCGTTTTATACTACCCATTAGATAGTTGGTTCATTAAAACCACCGTTTTAAAAGATCGACTCGTTGAACTGAATAAAACTATTAATTGGAAGCCGGAATCAACAGGAACAGGCCGATTTGGAAATTGGTTGGAAAATCTCGTTGATTGGAATCTATCCCGATCGAGATATTGGGGCACTCCATTGCCCATCTGGAGAACTGCAGATGGTAGCGAAGAAATATGCATCGGGTCTATTGAGGAACTTCGTTCAGAAATTAAAAAATCAGTTGAAGCAGGATTCATGGATTCTTCATTTGAAATCCTTGATATGCATAGACCTTATGTAGACGATGTTATCCTCGTTTCTAAATCCGGCAAGAAAATGATTCGTGAGACTGATTTAATTGATGTTTGGTTCGATTCAGGAGCTATGCCTTATGCACAATGGGGGCTTCCACCAACCGAAGAAGGTAAAAGCGGTAAAATTAGTCCGGAAGCCTTCTTACAATACTGGAATAAACAGTCAGGTTCTGAGGATACACCCGGTTCAATTTATCCGGCCGATTTCATAGCAGAAGGAGTTGACCAAACGCGCGGATGGTTCTTTACCTTGCATGCCATTGGTGTATTGTTGAACGATAGTATTTCTTTCAAGAATGTAGTCTCCAACGGACTGGTACTTGATAGGAACGGCAACAAAATGTCAAAACGTCTGGGAAATGCTGTTGATCCGTTTGAAACAATTGAAAAATATGGAGCAGATGCTACCCGTTGGTATATGATCAGCAATGCCTCTCCTTGGGATAATTTAAAATTCAATATTGAAGGGATTGATGAAGTACGACGTAAATTTTTCGGAACTTTGCATAATACCTATGCATTTTTTGCATTATATGCTAACATTGACGGTTTTAGCTATAAAGAAAATGACATTAAAATAAGGCCTGAAATCGACTGTTGGATCATCTCCTTATTAAATTCCTTGAGTCTTGAGGTTGATCACTATTACGCAGACTTTGAACCTACACGTGCAACGAGAGCCATACAGCATTTTGTAGACGAACATCTAAGCAATTGGTATGTCCGCTTGTGCCGTCGAAGATTCTGGAAAGGCGACTATAGCGAGGATAAAATTTCGGCTTATCAAACCTTATATACCTGCCTGAATACGATTGCCAAGTTGATGTCGCCGGTAGCACCTTTTTTCAGCGATCGCCTATTCATTGATCTCAATAAAGTAACCGGTAAAGAGCAGGTTATTTCTGTTCACCTGGCAGATTTTCCTGAATATAAACCAGCAAGTGTGGACCAAGACCTGGAAGAACGGATGGCTCTTGCTCAAGATATCTCATCTTTGATACTCTCACTGCGCAAAAAGGTAAATATAAATGTAAGGCAACCCCTAACCAGGGCGATGATCCCTATTTTAGACAAAAACTTTAAGGCGAAAGTCGAAAAAGTTAAAGATCTGATTCTTTCTGAGACAAACCTTAAAGATATTGAATACATCAGCGATACCTCAGGAATCATCAGCAAAAAAATAAAACCAAACTTCAAAGCACTAGGTCCCAAAGTTGGCAAGGATATGAAACTTGTGGCAGAAACATTAAATTCTTTGTCGCAACAGGATATCAATCACTTTGAAAACACTGGGCATTTTGAAATTCCGGGAACTTCGTATGTTGTGGGTCTTTCGGATGCTGAAATTCTTGCAGAAGATGTTCCGGGTTGGCAGGTTGCAAGTCTTGGAAATTTAACTGTTGCATTGGATGTCACGATTACAGAGACGTTAAAACAGGAAGGCATAGCAAGAGAATTGATAAACCGCATTCAAAATATTAGAAAAGATCTTGGTTTTGAAGTAACTGATAAAATAAATGTAAAGGTAAAAACGCATCCCTTTATTTCCGATGCCCTAAAAAATAATTTAAACTATATTTGCGCGGAAATTCTGGCTGAATCAATTGAGCAGGTAAAAGATCTCGAATCGGGAGAACCTGTGTTTATAGACGATATTGAACTAGTAATACAAATAAATAGAGAATAGAAATGGATAAGCAAGAAAAAACAAGATATTCCGATACTGAATTACAAGAATTTAAAGATCTAATCATTGATAAGCTTCGCAGTTCAAAAGAAGAATTATCTGCCTTAACCCAATCTTTGAGCAATCCGAATATGAACGGAACGGATGATACTGCAGGAACCTACAAAACACTTGAGGACGGATCTGCAACACTGGAGAAGGAATCCATCAATCAGCTGGCAGCACGACAAAGAAAATTTATTGATAATCTTGAAAGTGCGTTGGTACGTATTGAAAATAAGACCTATGGCATTTGTAGAGAAACGGGCAAATTAATTCCTAAAGAACGTTTACGTGCTGTTCCGCATGCTACTTTAAGTATGGAAGCAAAATTGAAGCAGACCTAAATGAAAGCTTATACTAAGCCTTTTCTCGTTATTTTCCTAATTCTTTTAGCCGATCAGGCATTGAAGTTTTGGATTAAGCTCAACATGGCCCTAGGCCAGGAATATAAAATATTCGGCAATTGGGCGTTGATTCATTTTACCGAAAATAATGGTATGGCATTCGGAATTGAATTTGGTGGGGAAACAGGAAAACTCGCATTGTCTTTATTTAGAATCGTCGCCGTTTGTGGTATAGGTTATGGCTTGATACATCTGATCAAAAAGAAACATCATCGTGGATTGATTATGAATCTTGCTCTAATACTTGCCGGAGCTTTAGGTAATATTATTGATTCAACTTTTTACGGGATTATTTTCAATGAAAGTAGTTATTATGAACCGGCACTGCTTTTTCCCGCAGAAGGAGGCTATTCAAGCCTTTTTCATGGAAAAGTGGTTGACATGTTTTATGTCCCTATCTTGCAGGGAACTTATCCCGAATGGTTCCCATTTTGGGCAGGAGAAGAATTTATTTTCTTCAGACCGGTATTCAATTTAGCAGACTCGGCGATTTCTATCGGAGTTATTATGATACTTATTTTTCAAAAAAGATATTTTAAAGAAGAAAAAGAGGAGGAAGTCTTTCCTCATAGCGAAAGTATTGAAGAATAAAAAAGAGGCCTGAAAAGGCCTTTTTTTATTGGCTTTAACGTATTTTTAACTGAAAACCTCTACCCGGTTGTTATCGGGTGCCAATTATCTTAATGGATTTGGCATGAATTTTTCATCTTAGTTGTATAATTAAACGAAACAAAGAAACATGAAAAATATTCTAGCAATTACCTTATTAAGTCTATTCAGCTTAAATTCATTTTCCCAAAACATAGATCCCCGCAGAAAAATTGAAGTAAGCGGATCAGCAGAAGCTGAAGTAACCCCCGATATCATTTATATTGGAATGTCACTAAAAGAATATTTCAAGGATACCAATAACAAAAGGAAAGTAGAGATTGAAGAACTTGAACGTCAGTTACAGTCAGCTGTTCTAAAAGCCGGCATTCCGCAAGAGAATTTTACCATCAATAATATCTCCAGTTATAATAACTGGTGGGAAAAGAAAAAAACACCTGATTTTTTAGCGAGGAAACAATACCGTATCAAGGTTAGCGATCTGAGCAAATTCAATGAGATTATGAGCGCTGTTGATCCAAAAGGAATTGAGTACAGCAACATTGAGAGTTATGATTATTCAAAAATGGAAACCCTGAAAAAAGAACTCAAAATAAATGCCCTTCAGTCAGCAAAGAGCAAGGCAGAATATTTACTTACAGCTATTGGAGCAGGATTAGGTCTACCCATTGAAATTCAGGAAATTAATAATGAATATTCCCCTCAGCCTATGTATCGGGCAAATATGATGATGAAATCGGATACCATGGTTTCAGCAGAAGCAGCTATGCCGGATATTGATTTTAAAAAGATTAA
>Ga0194130_10003077_pt1 | contig 22930 bp, 24 predicted proteins | sample TA2KigsurfametaG_FD_160084 | JGI IMG/M metagenome (GOLD analysis project Ga0194130, IMG submission 160084) | Freshwater microbial communities from Lake Tanganyika, Tanzania - TA2015050 Kigoma 12 surface | ecosystem: Environmental > Aquatic > Freshwater > Lake | place: Tanzania: Lake Tanganyika... | reverse complement strand
CGAGACGAATGACATTGTAGTCCATGCGGTGCAGCACCTGCCATCGGACGGGTTCATGAACCGCTGCATCGATCAGTTCGACCGCCTCTATCAGGACGGCGAAACCCAGCCGCGTGTGATGGCGATCAGCCTGCATCCCTACCTGTCGGGTGTGCCACATCGGATTGGCTATCTAGAGCGCGCGATTGACCATATCCGAAGCCATGAGGGCGTGGCATGGATGACGGGCGAAGAGATTGCAGCGTGGTATCGCGGCGCCATGGGCCTTTAGGCGCGGGACAAAAGAACACCGCCTGCCACCATCGCCAATCCAAAGATGCGTTGCCATGTAATGTGCTGCACTGGCAAGCCAAATGCACCGTAATGGTCAAGAATCATGGCAGTCGCCAACTGACCAAGGATGCCCGCCATGGCTGCCGTCTGCGCCCCTGTAATGGGGATCATTGTCACCATCATTGTGATGTAGAATCCACCGAATGCACCGCCGATCCAAGCCCATGAGGGGGCATTTGCGAGTAGGCCAGTGACAGGCCATGCGCCACGAAGTATGACAACGCAGGCCATCACCAGAAAGCCGACCAAGAAGTTGATACAGGCTGCAAAGGTCGCATCTCCGGCTGCGCGCGCCAAGGCGCCATTGATTGGCGCCTGTATTGCCAACACGGCCCCGGCGCTAATCAGCCCGCCAAGGGCAATGGCGAAGGTGGCATTCACGGTGCAACCTGAACCTTAGAGTTCGCGGCGGCCGAGGCGGTAATCGCCTCAAACACAGCGGCGCCGTGGATCATCTGATCCAGAGTGATCGGAAATGGCGTGCGGCCCATAACAGCCTTAGCGAAGGCGCTCAGTTCTGCGCTGACGGTGTCAAAGCCCGGCAGACTGTGGCGTTCCACCGGCTTGGGGGTGGCATGGCCCGACAATGGTGCATCCGGGGCAGGGGCAAAGCTAAAGTCGTCCAGATTCTGGCCCCGGATTTCGGCAATACCGCCCGAGCCGTAGACGCAAAACCTATAGCTGGGCGCAGTGGCAGTCATGCAAGACACATAGCCCGTCATCCCTTCGGCAAAGGTCAACAGGATCGACGTAGTGTCTTGCGTACCCGCAGGTGTGGCACGGTGCAGGCTTTGGCAAGTGACCTCGGTGATTTGGCCAAATAGGTCGATCATCCCATCGACCATGTGGATGCCAAGACCCGCCATACCACCAGCCGGCGACTGCCGGGGATCGACGCGCCAACTGTCAGGTTTCAGAAACAGGCCGTTTGGCGCAGTCATTGTTCCTTCCACATGCAGGATGGTTCCCAAGGCACCTGATTGAACGCGGTGGCGGAGGTCGGCCATATGGGGATGAAAGCGGCGGTTGTGGCCCAAACCCACGGTCACGTCAGCGGCACGGATGGCGGCCACGGCGGCCTCGGCCGAGGCTTTGGTCATGGTAAAGGGCTTTTCGGCAAAGATATGCTTGCCCGCACGGGCGGCTGCAATCATCTGTGCCTCGTGGTCGAGATGTGGTGTGGCAAGGATCACGGCCTCAACTCTAGGATCGGCCAGAACCTGTTCGTAGCTGTCGAGGAGGACAAACCCTTGTTCGCTGGCGAAATCCTCGGCAAGGGCGCGTCGGCCTGTGGCACCGGCGACGATGGCAATTTCTCCGCCAGAGCGGGCGGCGCGGGTGAGGGTCTTGCCCCACCAGCCCAAGCCTATGATTGCGGCGTTTAGCATCAGAGAGTCCTTTAGATTGGGCCTGTAGGTTGGGCCGTTATGTCGAGAAGGGATCGGGCGCGCCAGCGGGAAGGGGCACCTCGAAGGCGTTGATGGTCATGGAAATTAGGGTGTAATAACCAAGGATGCCCACCAGATCGACCACGGCCTGTTCGCCAAAGGTGGCGGTTGCGCGGGCGTAGGTTTCGGCCCGCACCTTGTGGTCGCGGTGCAGTTCGCTGGCAAAAGCGTGGATGATCGCCTCGTCCTCATGGATGAAGTTGGGCGTATGGCCTACGCGGATTGCTTCGACGACATCCTCCGACAGGCCGGCTTTGCGGGCAATGGGGGCATGGATGGCCCATTCGAAGCCTGATGTCCAGAAGGCCCCGGTAACAAGAATCGCTAGTTCCGACAGGCGCGACGGCAGCGAAGTGCCATAGCGGCAAAAGGCGCCCAGCGCCTGTGCTGTATCAGCAAGGCCCGGGCTGGTTAGCCAGACGCGCAGCGGGCCTTCGACCACACCGCGCGGACCAGAGCGGATGGCATCAAAGATGGGCTGTTGCGCGGGGCTTAGCTTGGTTTCATCAAGATCATTCAAACGGGGCATGGGATCAGCTGCCTTGGTTTAGGTGACAAGAAGGTGCAAAAAGCGTAAGCAAACAGCGATCAGGAAGCCGCCGAACGCCTTTTCCAGTGTGCGGCGCGACATGGCATGGGCCATACGCACGCCGATCTTGGTGGTCAACAGTGTGGTGGGCACAATCAGCATACAACCCAAGAGCGAAACAAAGCCGAGCGACCCGGGCGGCAGGCCGGTCTTTCCAATGCCTGCCAACACATAGCCAATGGACCCGGGGATTGAGATCACGACGCCAATGGCCGCTGAGGTTGCGACAGCTTGATGAATCGGCCGCCCATGCAGGGTCATGGCCAGATTTGTGATTGCGCCACCCCCAATTCCCATCAGCGCTGACAATAGTCCCGCCAAGAGGCCATAAAGGCGCAAGAGCCAACCCGTAGGCAGTTCATCGCCGACCTTCCAATTTGCTTTTCCGAACAGTAGCTTCGCGGCGTTTGTGCTCGCAACTAGGATGAAGACAAGTTGAAACACCCAAGGTTCGGCCAAGCGTGCCAGTGCTGCACCGCCCAGCACGCCGATCAAGATTGGGATGGCCCATATTCGCACTAGGGTCATGTCGACCGTGCCTTTGGCATAATGCCCTCGCGCCGAACTGATCGAGGTGGGCACAATCACCGCAAGAGAGGTGCCGACAGCAAGCGGCATGGCTACTGCCTCTTCTACACCGACAAGCGTAAAAGAGAGAAACATTACGGGTACTAGGATTGCTCCACCGCCAACGCCGAACAACCCGGCCAGAATGCCCGTCGCAAGTCCTGCTGCCAAGAGCATCGCGGCGATTCCGAACAGGGTGCCCCCGTCCGTGGTGGTGATCATAGCAGCAGTCCTTTAGCGCTGGGGTGAATCATGGCACAAGTCCTAGGCTGCGCAGAATGCGTTCAGGGGTCATAGGCATCTGGCTAATCTGCGCTCCAAATGGCCGCAAAGCGTCGTTTACCGCGTTCATAACGGCCCCCGGCGCGCCCGAGGTCCCCGCCTCGCCAGCGCCTTTTGCCCCTAGCGCCGAGGTGCGCGTTGGGGTGACGATATGGGCGATGGTGATGTCGGGCATTTCGGCGGCCATGGGCACAAGGTAATCCGCCATCGTTGCCGTCAGCAATTGGCCATCATCCGAGAAGAGGCATTCCTCATACAAAGCACCACCAATACCTTGGACTACACCGCCACGGATTTGTTCATCGACCAGCTTGGGGTTCAGGATAGTTCCCACGTCTTCGACCACCCAATGGCCCAGCAGTTGGACCAATCCGGTTTCGGCATCTACCTCAACATAGCTGGCCATGGCACCGTTGCTGAAAACGAAGGGCATGCCTTCGACCCGGAAGTGGCGGCTGGCAATTAGTTCAGCGGCTTGACCTGCGGGCAGTTCATTGCCGCGGAAATAGACCATGCGGGCCAGTTCGCCCAGGGTCATACGGGGGGTCAAGCTTGCGGCGTCGATGACTGCGCCGCCGTCCAGTGCTAGGGTGCTTGGCGGACATTGAAGCACGGCCCCTGCAAGTTCGAGAATCTGATCTCGTAGGGCGGCACTCGCGGCGCGCATCGCTTCGCCACCGATCCCTGCCCCGCGCGACGCCCAAGTGCCGCCGCCATAGGGCATGGAGGCAGTATCCCCAGTGCTAACGCGAATATCTTCGGCTTGCAGCCCCAGAACCTCAGCGGCGATTTGGGCTAGGATGGTTTCGGTACCTTGGCCCTGTTCCGTGACAGAGCTTGTCAAATGCACTGCGCCAGACGCATCCAGCCGGACGATGGCGCCATCTTGCGCGGCGATGGGCGCACCACCAACGCCGTAGAACATCGGCGAAGGGTTGGTGATTTCGACCATGCTGACGAGGCCGATGCCGCGATATACCCCTTGGGCGCGCAGTGCGTTGCGTTCGGCACAAAGCGCATCGTAGTCCATCAGCTCCTTCAGTTTAGCCAGGCAGGCCTGATGCGAGAGATCAGCATACTGCATCCCTTGTGGTGACTTGACCGGATAAGCATCATCTGCGATCAGGTTCAGCGCTCGCAAGGTCGTGGGGTCTTGGCCTGTGGCAGCGGCCAAATCATCCATCAGCCCTTCCATCACTGCCATGGCAATGGGGTGACCCACAGCTCGGTATTGGCAAGTGGGTACCTTGTTTTGGAACACCACCCGCAGACGTGCGCGATAGGCGCGGAGGGCATAGGGTGCACCAATCAGGTTAATTACCTGATTTCCCTCAATCGCAGAGGAACGGGGATAAACGGAATAGGGGCCTATTCCTGTGATGTCATCAACATCAACCGCAAGCAGGCGCCCGTCGGGTGCCATGGCCGCGCGGGCGGTGACGCGGTGGTCACGTGCGTGAATGTCGCTTTGGAAGCTTTCATAGCGATCAGCCGCGAACTGTACCGGGCGACGCAGCAGGCGGGCCGCGGCACACGCTGCGACTTCGTCGCCATATGTATGGATTTTGATGCCGAAAGATCCTCCGACATCTTGAGCGATAACTCTAACGCGGCTTTGCGGAATTCCAAGATGAAGGGCGAGCACTTCCTGCATCATGTGCGGAACTTGCCCAGAGTAATGCACGGTCAACTCGTCTTGCGAGGCATCATAATCTGCTAGAATGACCCGTGGCTCTAAGGTCACGCCAGTGTGCCGGCCAAAAATGAAATTGCGCTCCACGACAGTATTTGCGGGGTCGGATAGGGCCGTGTCCACGTCGCCAACACTAATGTGCTTTTCCCAGCACACATTTGACCCAAGATGCGGATGTATTAGAACTGAATCGGCCGAGATTGCCGCTTCCATATCAGTCACGGCAGAAAGGGGATCATAGTCCACATCGACCAGTTCGGCTGCGTCTTCGGCCAGAGCACGGCTGGTGGCAAGCACCATCGCGACAGGTTCGCCCATCCAATGAGTACGCCCAACCGCTAGAGCCGGCTGAGGCGGCGATCGCATCCCTGCCATGTGGGTCAATACACCAATCCAGGGCGTGACATGTGCGGAAAGATCTGCGCCGCTCAAAACGGCGATGACGCCCTTAGCATTACGCGCCGCCGACAGATCCATCGCCAATATGACTGCATGCGCATGAGGAGACCGCACAAAGGCGGCATGTAGCATTCTAGAAGGCCTGAGATCACCAACAAACCGGCCTTTGCCTTCAACCAATCGCCGGGCATTTGGCCGGGGTAACCCTCTTCCAATCTGCATCACAGCCTTGCCCCTGAAATCGCCACGTGGCGGGCCAAGGCGACCTCTTCTACGGCATCAATAATCGCCTGATATCCAGTACACCGACAGTAGTTGCCAGAAAGATGATCGCGGATCATTGCACGATCAGGCAAACAACAACTTTCCAGAAGTTCGCTGGCAGTGATTAGCATGCCAGGGGTACAATAGCCGCATTGCAAAGCATTGTGCCGCACAAATGCTGCCTTTAAATCGTCCGCTTCCAACCCTTCGATTGTCACGACATCTAACCCTTCCGCTTGCACTGCTAGGATTAGGCAGCTCCGCACTGCGACGCCATCAAGCTGCAGGGTGCAAGCTCCACAAACCCCGTGCTCACAGCCCAAGTGAGTACCTGTAAAGCCTGCGGCGCGCACCGCATCCCCAAGGCTCTGACGTGGGTCTGCCTCAATTTCAATGGCTTCACCGTTTAGATGAAATGCAATCCTCATGTAATTCTCTCTAACAATCGGCGGATCATAACCCGCGCAAGGTGAGTTTTGGTCGCTGCGGAAGCATGTAGGTCGCCCCAAACTTCCGAGCCTGAAAGGGCCGCGGCCGCGGCAGCACGTGGCCCACCTGACAACGCATCTTCTGCAGCTTGATCACGCAAAGGCCGGTCCGCGAGACCAAACCAGACAACCCGCTGCTGCGGCCCGGTCATGAGCGCTAGGCCAACCATGGCGTAATCGCCGCGCCGACGGGTTAGTTCAGCAAAACCATGCCGTGCACTCAGATTTGGCAGCGGTATATGCACCTCAGTCAGCAATTCATCAGGCGCAAGCGCCGTTGTATAGCCGCCTACAAAAAAGTCATCCGCGGCAATAACTCGTTGACCTCCCGGCCCGACCACTTTCACCACAGCTCGAAGCGCAAGAACACATGCTGGCAGTTCAGCCGAAGGATCGGCCAGCGCCAGGCTGCCGCCAAAAGTGCCGCGGTTGCGGATGGCTGGATGCGCCACGTGCTGTACTGCTTCGGTCAGCAGTGGCAAATGAGTAGAAATTAGGGGATGGTGGCCTAGTTCCGTGTGTCGTGTGAGTGCGCCAATTATGATGGCAGCCCCTTCCATTCGGATGCCAGATAGACCGGGAATTGAGTTAAGATCAATCAGAAGGCTTGGACCACCCAAACGAAAGTTTAATGCGGGTATTAGGCTTTGCCCACCAGAAAGGAAGCGGGCCTCGCCATCCGAGCGCGACATAATCTCAACCGCTTCTTCAATCGAACCAGCACGGATATAGCTGAAATTCGCAGGCTTCATTCCTAGGCCTCCGATCGACCGCTAGACAACGCTATCTATCATATGATAAATAGATGTAACAGTCAAATTGGCAAACGTAATGCATACCTTCTTTGGCGTCCTCGCAGGCCGGCAGTTGGCCGAAGATCGTGCGTATTCGCAGCAACATGAACGGCTCAGTGCCGTGGCACGTATCCAAAGTGCGTATCCACTACAATCCACACCATTAAAAGCACGGCGAACCATAATGTTAGGGTTTTGCACTGCTCGATTCAGAACAATCTTGGACTGGGCATTAAATCAAACCCGCTTGCAAGTGCCTGCGCACTAAATCTGGTGCTCAGTTGAAAGAGGCCTTAAGTCGACGAGGATGGCTAGTATAATGAGCACCTTGAACCAATCCATGACCGTACGCTCCAGTTCGGATCGGCCTACACTGGTGCTGCAGTTTCTAAGGCGACCCCGCACTCAGCGAGAAATTCGCAGAATGTTAGGAATGAGTCCGTCTGGCACGCTCCATTTGCTTAGACGGATGGAACGCCGAGGCCTAATCATTAGCGCTGAACGTGTAGAACACACGCGGATCTGGGAGCGAGTTGATACTGCCTAAATCTTTGCAGCGATGTCTGACGAGATTAAACGTTTCCCTGCTTGTGGCGCTCGATTTTTTGCGCGTTCCGGTATTATGCGTTCACTGGTTCTGCGGAACCGGGACGTTTCAAGCGTGGAGTGTGTTAGGCTCTAGGTGTTTGATCCCACGGTTTGATGGTGCGATCCTTTTTCAGGAATGGAAGGAAGCACTATGGGACAAGTTCGTCACGGGAGCGCCACGATCGAGCCAGCGCGGCGCCACCGGTTCGAGCTCGCTGGCGAGGGCACGCTGTCCGAGCAGCAATACAGCGATCGCAAGCTTCGCTCGCGCAGCTGAGCCGGGAGTTGGGGATCAATCCGAAGACGGTGGCGAAGTGGCGGAAGCGGGCGACGGTCGAGGACATGAAGACCGGGCCGACGGAACCGCGCTCGACGGTTTTGACCGAAGCCGAGGAGGCGGCAATCGTCGCGTTCCGGCGTCACACTCTTCTTCCGCTGGACGACTGTCTCTATGCCCTGCAGCCGTCGATCCCGCACCTGACACGGTCGGCGCTGCATCGCTGCCTGCAACGACATGGTATCTCGCGCCTGCCGGATGTCGAGGGCGACAAGCCCAAGCGCCAGAAGTTCAAGCGCTACCCCATCGGGTTCTTCCATATCGACATCGCTGAGGTGCAGACGGCTGAAGGTAAGCTCTATCTCTTTGTGGGCATTGACCGAACAGCCAAATTCGCTGTCGCTCAACTCGTTGCAACGGCTGACAGAAAGACGGCCTGGGAGTTCCTCCAGCATTTGCTGGAAGTTGTGCCCTATCAGGTCCACACCATTCTCACCGATAACATCCAGTTCGCCGAGGAGCCCCGGAACCGCAACGCCATCTATTCCCGGCCAATGCGTTTAGACATGATCTGCGAAGCCAACGGGATAGAGCACCGCCTGACCAAGCCCAACCACCCTTGGACCAATGGTCAGGTCGAGCGAATGAACAGAACGATCAAGGACGCGACTGTAAAACGTTTCCACTACGAAACCCACGATCAGCTGCGAACGCACCTCGCGGACTTCTTGGCGGCCTACACCTTCGCCCGAAGGCTCAAGACGCTGAGCGGCCTCACGCCCTACGAATACATCTGCAAAATCTGGACATCAGAGCCAGATCGATTCATCCTCGACCCGATCCACCAGATGCCGGGACTCAACACCTAGGATGCAACCGGGCACCATGATCGCCAAGATGCCGCGGTCAAGCTGCCGCGCATAAAGAACTATGGCAATGAAATCTACAACCAGCATAACTGTTAACAATAGGCCCGCTGCATCCCGCGCTGACATGACCAATGTCAGCAATGGAACGTTTATGGCACCCAAAGTAACCAGTAACCCGGACTTTGAGATGCCCACCACAATTGAAGTCAAGAGAAGAAGGAGGAATGTCCAGAGTTCTATCTGTTCCAAAGCGTAGCGTATGCCCTTAGACCATCGTCTACTGTGCCCCTCGCATCTTAAGGCGCTAGGGAGCATATCAGCAATAGTCAAGGGCACATCAACCCATCGCTGATGTCAGGAGCACAGCGACAGTAAGGCAGGTCAGGAGGGCGCAGATCATTGATAGATGTTTTGTCTCACCTGTCGTATAAATGGTCCGCGGTGACGGTAAGGTCTCTAAATGCACGACGGAACGCAGTCAGCCGTTATTGCGCGTGATAGAAACCATATTCTGAACGTCACGTCCCTTTTGGAGCTAGCTAGATGCACAAAATAAAGGACTTTGCTTTTGGGATGTCCCGTGGCGTCGTCCAACTTTCCCGAGATATCCAGGTATTTATAAGGGAGAACGATCTTTTTCTGGATGTCCGTCAGCCAAAATTTACAGACCGGCCCGACCAAGAGGGAAAGCCATCGGAATAGGGAGTCCGTCTAACAAACGACCTTTTGGACGTAGCTTTTGCCGCCTACAAGTCGAGGGGCTGAGCTTCAGCTCGTTTCGCTGAGCAGCGTCTATTCCTCTAGTCATTTTTCAAGATGACCGATGGTACTGTCAAGGTGCTATCGGCATTTTGGGGTCTTGTCAGAAGGATTGTCCGCCATCAGCGCCCATGGAACTGTTTAGCCTGATTGCGTAGCGTAGGGTTTGCGGCTCATCTTGACCCCAGTTGGAGTTGAAGATGATGAAGAACCGAAGGACCGCGCCAGCGAAACCCGTGACGACGAATGCAGCTTGCGCGTCGCACGCCGGATGTCCTTCACGACCTGCGCGGCAGGCGCCTTCGTCGTCACGGGGTTCTTTCTCATCTTCACCTCCATGCGGGGTCAAGATGAGCCGCAAACCCTCCGCTACGCAATCAGGCTAAACAGTTCCATGGGTGCTGATGGCGGACACTCAACCCCGTAGTCCCTGAGAAACTCCACCGTAGTCGCCATCGCGAAACTCCTGCCCCGATCTCCATCAACCAGGGAGCCGCAGGTCAGGCAAAAACTGGGAAGGTGTCGTCCAGGAAACGCTTGCGGAGCGCATCCGATCAGAAGCCGCCTTGGCAAAACTGTGCGGCGTTTGCCCGATCCCCGCCTCAAGCGGCAAGACCGTCAGGATGCGCCTGAATAGGGGCGGCAATCGTCAGGCCAATGCCGCGCTATACCGCGTTGCCATCGTGCGGATGCGCGACCACGCGGAAACAAAGCTTTATGCCGCACGGCGCATGGCCGAGGGCAAGACCCGCCGTGAAATCGTACGCTGCATAAAGCGATACATCGTCCGCGAAATCTTCACGGCGCTGTGCAAGCCGAAATTCCCCGCACTGATCGCTTGACGAACATAGGAGCTTCAACTCGATGGTCTTGCGTCGGGAAAACAGTCCACTGGACTGTTTTCTGATCCTCCTCACCTTCTTCAAGAACATCAAGTCGGAGTTGATCTGGCCCGTCGCCTGGCAATCCCGCCAACAGGCCGAAAACGCCGTCGCCAGATACATCGACGGGTTCTATAACCCCGTCAGGCGACATTCATCGCTCGGCTTCCAGAGCCCAATCGCCTTCGAGCGAAAGGCCCGAGAAGTGGACTAAACACTCTCCACAAAAACCGGGCAAGTCCACGTGGTCTCCGTAGGGTCCGTGGTTGAAGTCGCCAAACTCCACCTCGAACATACACCTCGATGGCCACCCGGGATCACACCGCCGACGGCGATGAAGTTACTCCAGCTCCTCGGACGCTAACGACAAGACCTTGGCGGCACGATACGGAACCTTTGCAAGACGTAGACAGAAGCCACCCAATATCGCAATCATGCAAGCCTGATACAGTGCAAACTGCGTTGTCATCGCTCAACAGGTTCGCCGTGCAAACTGACCCATCCCAACTCCCAAACTCGCTCGAAGCGCGCGATCGCCGTGCGCTGGTGCATGGCCTTACAAATCTAGCCCAGCACCTCACAGTTGGCCCCAAGATCATTGAAAGTGGTCAAGGTGTTTGGGTCACCGACAACGAGGGAAAGACCTACATCGAGGGCATGTCTGGGCTTTGGTGCATTTCATTGGGCTATGGTCAGGAACGCTTGATCACCGCCTGTGAACAGCAGATGCGAAAGCTCGCCTACTATCACCTGACCAACCATAAGGCACACCCTGCTGCAATCGAATTGGCCGACAAGTTACTGGCCATCGCACCGGTACCCATGTCTCATGTGTGGTTCGCCAATTCCGGGTCCGAATCCGCTGACTGCGCGGCGCGGCTCTGCTGGTACTACTGGAATGCGGTCGGCAAACCCCAGAAGCGCAAGTTCCTGTCCCATGACAAAGCCTATCACGGAAACACCGTCGCGTCGGCCTCCCTGACCGGTACGGCCTATGCCCATGATGGGTTCAATCTACCTCTTGATGGGTTCCTGCACGTTGCAACGCCGCACTACATCGCCGCCGCCAAATCGGGTGAATCGGAACAGCAGTTCGTGGGCCGGCTGCTCGCCGATCTTGAGACCCGCATTCTGGATGAAGGCCCCGAAACCATCGCCGCGTTCTTTACCGAACCTGTGATGGCGGCCGGTGGGGTCATCGTGCCACCTCAGGGATACTTCGCCGGCGTCCAGAAAATCATGAAAAAGTATGATATTCTGCTGGTTGTGGACGAAGTCGTCACCGCCTTCGGTCGGACGGGAGAGATGTTCGGCACCACACGCATGGCATTGATGCCCGACATGATCATCACCGCAAAAGGCCTGACCAGCGCCTATATCCCGATGTCGGCCCTGTTGCTCAACGCCCGCGTCTTTGATGCCATGGTGGATTACTCCGACATGCTGGGTATCTTTGGCCTGACCCTCACCTATTCCGGGCATCCCGTTGCCGCCGCCGTCGCAAGCGAAGCAATCGCCATCTACGAAGACCTCTCGCTTGCCGATCGCACAAAGACGCTTGAACCAGTGTTGCTGGATGGCCTGCGCCAAAGACTGGCGTCACACCCGAACGTTGGCGACATCCGCGGTGTCGGTCTTTTGGCTGGGGTTCAACTGGTGGCCAGGCGCGATCCCTTCACCCCCTTCGATCCAGCCGCCAGATTTGGCGCCAAGATTGCCACCTTTGCTGAAGCGAATGGCCTGATCGTCCGGGCCATCGGCGATACAATCGCAATCTGCCCGCCTCTGGTCATCACCGAGGCCGAAATCGGCCTGCTGATTGAGCGGCTTTCCTGTGCGATCGAGTTGGCCACCGCCGAACTCAGCACATGCTAGCTGCGAAAGCAGTCCAAATGTCGTTAACCTGCATTGCTTTCACCCGCTTTCGCAGGACGCTCACGGCACACATCGGACCAAACCGGTTCCACCAATAGCTCATCGCTCCATGGCTGGTCTCGATCCGGCGTTCGTGGAGGAGGTCCTCGACCTTCTTCAGAGATAACGGAAAGCGGATGAATGGCATCACCGCCAAGCGAGTGATCTCTAGGCTCGTCCTAGAGCGGCGAAATGGGCTGCGCTGGGTCTTGCAGTTAGACTGGACGGGCGACCGGATTACCTCAAGAAAAGTCCCTTTGACAACGACAGCAAAGCCAACCGAATTTACCAAGCCGGCGGAGGGATCCCATGCGGAGCACCTAGGGCAGCCAGACGGCTCATTAGCGGCGGAGGCACTTCTATCCCTTCGAGACTACGCAAGCGACGTAGTGCCAGTGCGCGTTGGCCAGGAAGGCGAACGCCCTCGAAACCAGGCCGCGGCATCGATCCGGTCATGTCGCGGCGCACCGTCTCGACCTGCGTGCGAAACACTGCCGGATCGCCGAACACGGCGGGGTCAAGTGCAATCACAACCTGTCCGGTGTTGGTGGCACTTTCGTCATCAGCGTTGAAGTCGATGACATCCCGACCAAAGGCCGCCCCGTTCAATGTTCCTGCCAGAAAGCCGAACATCAGCGCAAGACCAAAGCCCTTTGGTCCACCGATCGGCAGAAGCGAGCCGCCTTCAGCCTTCGCAGGGTCCGTTAGCGGGTTACCAGCGCGGTCTATCATCCAGCCTTCGGGCATCAACTCGCCACGATCCGCGGCCAGCTTGACCTTCCCATAGGCCGCGACCGTCGTGGCCATATCCAGCAGGATCGGTTCCTCCCCACCGGGGACAGCGATTGCAATGGGGTTGGTGGACAAAAGCAATTCCACCCCGCCCCAAGGCGCCATGTGATTGGCATTGCCAACAGCGATATAGATGCCAATCAAGCCGTCCTCGGCCAAACGCAGCGCATGGACACCTGCCGCACCCGCGTGGTTCGACATCCGCGCCCCGACCCATGCCACGCCATGCACCCGAGCCATTGACGCAGCAACGGTTACGGCACGGTCCATCACAAGGTGGCCAAAGCCGTTATCACCGTCAATCAATGCCGTCGCACCAAACTCAGAGATCAATCGGATGCCCGGATTTGGGTTGAACCCGCCAGCACGCAACCGGGCGACATAGCGAGGCAAGCGAAAGACACCGTGACCATCCGCCCCCAAGAGATCCGAGGCAACCATCCGATCTGCCACCAGATCCGCATCACCCGACGGTAATCCCTCGGCCGACAGCACGGCCGAGACAAAAACGCGCAGACTTTGTGCCGGAACCACCGTCATGCGGGGCGACCGGGCATCAGACGGTTGGCAGCCCCGGCAAGGATCGTCTCCCGATCTTCGGCCGTGATGCGCAGTCGGTCGATGACGTCGAGGAGATCATATTGTCCCATATCAAAGGGATAATCCGTACCCAGCATCACCCGTTCAGCCCCGACAAGATCAACGAGGAACTGCAACGGAGCCACGTCGTGCAGGATGGTATCGTACAACAACCGATCTATGGACGGCCCCGGCGCACCTTTCAGGCGAACCTTTGCTTCTGCCCGTTCCGCCCAGCCATGAATCCAGCGTGCTTGCTGATAGGGTGTGAAACCGCCACCATGACTGAGCACGATCTTCAAGCGCGGGAACCGCTCGATGACGCCCCCGAAGACAAGGCAGGCCGCCGCAATGGTGGTGTCCAGAGGGTTGCCGATGAAGTTCTGCAAGTAGTAGACCTTCTGTCGGTCGATCCCTGCCACTTTCAGCGGGTGAAGCAACAAGACCGCGCCAAGGTCTTCTGCTTTTGCCCAAAACTGATCCAACTCCTCCCAGTCGAGGTTCTTGCCTTCGATGTTGGTGCCCAGCATAGCCCCGGCGATGCCGCCGCCCTTCATCGCCCGCTCCAGTTCGGCGGCAGCAAGGGCCGGGGCTTGCAGGGGGACCGTCGCCAGACCAAGAAACTTGTCGGGATGCGTTGCTACTCGGGCGGCGATGGCATCGTTCTGGATACGAGACGCCGTAAGTGTCACCTCCGGCGACTTGTCATACATGACCGTCTGCGGACTGACCGCCAGCAACTGCCGGTCGAACCCATAGCGGGCCATGTCCGCCAAGCGCCGCTCAACATCCCAGCCTCCACGCGGAAAGGGCCGATAGGCAACGCCCGACACCGACAAAACGGCGGATTCATCATCGATTGGATCAAAGGACACGCCAACATCCGGCAACGCTTTGTTCAATGCCGATACCGTTTCCTTTTCAAGGATATGGGCGTGAATATCGAAAGTGGCGGGCCGGTGGGACATAAAGTTCTCCTTGATATTTTGTGCCCTAACCCCGATCAAACCTTAGGGTGAGGGCGAAGCGGTATTCCGGATGAGTGGATTTCGTAAGCAGATAGACGCGTCCATCTTCCCCACGATATCGGCGCTGGATCACAAGAGCGGGCGAACCCGGCTCAGCGCCGAGATGCTCGGCGATGTCGGCGCGCAGGCCACGCGAGGCAATCTGGACTTCCGCGTTCAAAGCCCGATGACCGTGCCAGTCCTCGATCTGCTTAAGCAGCGCAAGCGATTGGGGATTGGGCCGCGACAGGACATCGGCGAATTGCGCAGCGATCCAAGCTTCGATAAAGCCAATCGCTTGATGGGTGCGGCGTGACCGCCTTACTGCGCGCAGGTACACCCATTCCGTGCCCTCTGGGCAATCCATTTCCAAAGCTTGCGCGCCCATGGCTTGCGCAGTCTCAACGGTCAAAGTCTCTCGCGTTGTACCTTCCGGATATTGCAGCAACTCTTCAAGCGATGCCAGCGACTGCACGAAACCGTCGCCCTCTCGGTTCGCAATAACGAAGGTTCCCAAGCCTCGGCGTGACGTCACAAGACCCCGATCTCGCAAACTGGCAATGGCACGCCGTACCGTAAAGCGGCTCACCGAAAAGCTGAGTGTCAGGTCATGTTCTGTCGGCAGGCAGGATCCCACAGGCAAACGGCCAGATAGAATACCTTCGCGCAGGGCAGCTTCGATACTGCGATAACGATGGGAGGCGGGATCATTTTCAGATCGTGTCATGTGGAAGTCCTTCTGGCTGCGGTCCTAGTGCTACTGGAAAGCTCCAGCGCAAGAATCACAGCCGAATTGTCAAGATCGCCTGAGCCTTCAGCGACCAAATCCTCCATAAGATCAAGGTAGGTTTCCGTAAACGGTAGCTTTAGCCCCGCACCTTCGGCAGAGTTAAGGATTAGTCGGAAATCCTTCGCCGATTGCGACACTCTCCCCTCGGGCGAGAAATCACCTGCCACCATGCGCGACCCTTTGGATGCCATGACAGACGACCCCGCAGCCGATTCCTGCGCAAGGCCAAGAAATGTTTCGGGATCAAGACCCATCGCACGCGCAAAAAGCAGTCCTTCGGCCAGGGCGGCGCGGTTTAGGCCGAGGATCAGATTGATGGCCAGCTTGACCCGCGCCGCTTCGCCAAATGGCCCCAAACGCACGACCCGATCCGTAAGGGCAAGTAGCACAGCCTCAACACGTACGACCGCATCGAAATCGCCTGCGAGATAAAGGGTGGCCTCGCCCCGGCGCAACTGCGCCGAGGTTCCCGAAATAGGTGCCTCAATCAAGACAAGGCCGGGGCTCGCCACGGGAAATAGCGACGCGATGCCTTTGGGATCGCAGGTGGTTAGTATCATCTCATCGGCGCGCGCCGCCTCGGGGGCTGTAGCCAGAACTGCGTGGGCCTGGGCGGCGTCGAAAACGGCGATCAACACCGTTGACGCAGACCAGACATCGGCCGGCAAACCAGCCCGCCCCCCCATGGCAACCAAGGCCCTCGACGCTGTGACTTCAGGATCATACCCAGTCACGGCATGCCCTGCCGCAATCAGACGCTGTGCCGCAGCACAGCCGATCAGACCCAGTCCGAAGATGCCGACATGCGCGGTCATGGCTCTTTGCCCGCAAAACCGTCGAACTCATGGAAGAGCAGGCCGAAATCCCGAGTGGGATCACCCGCCCCCTGCGCCGAGGCCAAAAGCCGCGCCGTCATCTGTGTATAGGGTGCCGGGGCGGCAAGACGCGCGGCCATCCCTTCGGCCAGTGCAAGATCCTTGGCCAAGGTCGCGACGGCAGAGCGCGCGCTAGGCTGGTCTTTCAATACATCGCGCGGAAAGCGCACCTCGCTTACATAGGACCGCGCATTGCCGGCATTCAGGACGGCGACAGCCAAAGCAGTGTCGATCCCCACCCGCTCGGCCATGCGCAACCCTTCGCATGTGGCAAGAAAGGTCGCATGCAAGATCGCGTTATGGACCAGCTTCATCGCCTGACCGTGACCGGCGGGGCCAAGGTGAAACAGCCGCGTAGCGAAACACTCCAAGACAGCGCGCGCGCGCTCCAGACTGTCAGCCTCGCCACCGATCATCAGCGTGAGCGTCCCGTCCTGCGCACCCTGAGCGCCTCCCGTCATCGCGGCATCCAGATAGCCCACGCCCTGTGACGCCAACTCGCTTGCCAGCGATGCCCCATCTTTAGGATCGGATGTCGTCAGGTCTACCACGATGCAGCCACGGGGCAGCGTCAAATTCGAAAGCGCCTTGCGAATGTCACCGGTTGTGGGCACCGCAAACAGCAGAAGTCTTGTCCGTTTGACCATCTCTGCGACAGGCAGAATCGGTGCGGGCGAAACTGCAATTGGTTGCGAATCCCAGACTGCAGCAAGCCGCCCCGCCCCAGCTAGACGGGCAGCGATACCCGCCCCCATCCGTCCCATACCGATCAGACCTGCCATTTCTGAGTTTGACATTATCTTTTAATATCAATAATTTATTAAGCAATTTTGGGGGAGATTCGAATGGACCTCAGCTTTAGCGCCGCCGGCTATCAAGGAGAGGCATCGGTCCACACACGGGCACTGCGGCATTTTGCTCACGCTTTGGAAGCACAGGGCCGTCGCGCTGTTGTTACGCCCGACATCACACAACTGGGCCGCAAGGCCACCGACCTTTTCCAGATGACAGAAAGCGGTGAGAACACCGTCATGCATTTCGCGGCCAGTTATCTGGCCCAGCGTGTCCCGTCGCTGGAGGTGTTCGATCTCCCGTTCCGTTACGAGGGCCGCAGCGGGTTGTTTTCCGCGCTGGACGGCCCGCTTGGAGACCGCCTGAAGGCCGAGGTGGCCGAAAAAACCGGCTTCGCCGTCCTCGGTTTTTGGGACAACGGCGCACGCCACCTGACGAACCGCTTGCGCCCGGTGCAAAGGCCCGCTGATTGCGATGGTCTGTCGATCCGCACGATGGACAGCGCACTGCATCAGGCGACTTTTGCCGCCTTGGGCATGATTCCGCATTATATCGACGTGAAGGACTACCCCGCCGCCGTGCGCGACCGAACGGTAGACGCTCAGGAAAACCCCTATACCAACACGCTGAACTTCGGCATTCCCGCGCATCACCCGTACTTGACGCCGACGGGCCATTTCCAAGGTGTCTCGCTGTTTCTGGCCAACCGAGCAGTGCTGGACAGTTTGCCAACCGCCGATCGCGCGCTCTTCCGCGACGCGGCAGAGAGCGCGACCGCCATCCAGCGAACGTTTGCTGCTCATGAGGACGGCGCCGCCCTCACCAGCATCCTGTCCCAAGGCACAGCCGTCACCCATGATTGGGACCGTGATGCCTTCCGGACGGCGACGGCAAAGGTCAGGCAGCAGGCCGAGGCGCGGATCGATCACGCCATCCTCGGCCTTCTTCCTGACCGTTAACCGCGTCAACGCTGTGCGGCCTGCATTTCGGCCAGTTCGGCAAGCGCCGAGTTGGACAGAGGCAGGCCGACAGGTTCGTGCCGCTCGGCCGAAAGGTCCGCAGCAGAATAGGTTTCCATCACCATGCGCGCATGCAGTGGGTCGACCATTGGCGGCTTGTCCCGCAGGCAGCATTCCAGAAAATGCATCGTCTCGGGGCCCATCTGACCAGCAAAGACGTGGTCCACATGTTCGCCGGGCATCGTGGACATCGCGAACTGCTGGCCCCCTTCAACCGTGTTCAACCAATGATCACGTGCCGTATCATCCAGCATGAGCGAGCCCTCGGTCCCCGTGATCTCGATCCAAGTCTGGCAGTAGTTGGGATAAGAAGGCGGCAGGTTCCAGCCACCCCCGATTGTCACGACCACGCCATTGTCCATCGTGACGATGGACCACATGCAGTCAAAAGACCCGTTCAGCGGCTGCATGTAGCCATAGGCACCCTGCGAATAGATCCGCACCGGTTTTGCCGGGGCCAGCAGCCAAAACACGAAATCAAGATCATGGGTCGACTCCATTGCGGCGGGTGACAGCTTTACCCGGTTCGCGATCTTCTTGCCCAATGACCGCGATAGATGGCGGCTCACCATGACATTGACCACCTGTCCCAACGTGCCATCGGTAATCTTCTTCTTGGCAAAGGCGATCTTCGGGTTGAACCGCTGCGAATAGCCGATGGTGAACTTGACGTTGTTCTGACGCGCGATGTTGATCAGATCGTCCGCCTCAGCCAGTTCGAGAGCAATCGGCTTCTCCAGCAGCACATGCTTGCCCGCACGCAGACAGTCGCGCGCTATCGGGTAATGCGTCGGCTCGGGGGTGGTCGAAATATAGACCACGTCAATCGCCGGGTTCTTCACGATGTCTTGGTAATCCAGCGTTGCCGTCGCGGCGCCGGTCAATTCCTTGACCTCAGCCAGCCGTTCGGGCCGGATCTCGCAGATATGCAGCTTATCCACCAAGGATGACTGCGACAGTGTCAGCGCGCGAATACCACCGCACCACCCTGTCCCAATGACTGCGACTTCGACCTTTTTCATTCCATTCCTCATTGGTTAATACTACTCAGTGCCCATTTTCCGCCGCAAGCGCCGCAATGCGGCGCTGCATTTGCAGGCGTTTCATAACGCCCCAGGCCAACACGCCAAAAGCAACAAGCAGGATGATGGCCGTAATGGGGCGGGACAAGAAGGTGACAAAACTGTTGTCATTCATGTTCAATCCGATGCGGAGGCTCCGCTCGAATTCTTTACCGATGAACACGCCAAGCGCGGCGGCGGCAGGGGAATAGCCGTAGCGCAGCATGAAGTACCCCACCCCGCCCGCTCCGATGGCTACGAAGACGTCGAACACCTTAGTATTGATCGAGTAGACGCCCACCAGCGTCATGGCGATAGCCAGAACGATCACCACCTGCCGGTTCAGACGCACCGCCTTGAGCATCAGCGCCGCCATACCCCAGCCCGTCAGCATCAGGAAGATCGTCGAGGCCATCAGCCCGGCGATTGCCGCAAAAAGAAGTTCGGGCGTGTTCTTCACCATCAAGGGCCCGGGCACGAACCCTTGAACCGTCAGCGCCGCAAGCAACAGAACCATGGACCCCGAAACAGGGATGCCAAGGCCGAGGGTTGGGATCAACTCGCCCGAGTTTGACGCGTTCTGGGCCGCTTCGTTGGCGCCAATCCCTTCAACCGACCCCTTGCCGAACTTCTCCGGCTCTTTGGACAGCATCTGGGCGGTCTGGTAGGAAATCATGGCAGCAGGTGTAGCCCCTGCCCCGGGTATGGCGCCCACAAAAGTCCCGACGACCGTACCCGTCACAATCGACGGCACCGCAGGCTTTAGTTCTGCCCATTTCGGGAACTTGCTGCCCGCGGTTTCTCCGGACTTGTCCTGCCACTGGAAGACCTGACGCGCCGAACGGAACAGTTCAGACAGCGCCAGAATGCCGATGACCAGCGCCACGTCATCCAGACCCGAGCGGATCTCGCGCACGCCCATGTCAAGCCGTGTGACCATATTGATCGGGTCCAGGCCGATCAGGCCGATGGATATGCCCAGCGCGGCAGACATCAACCCCTTGACCATGTTGTCTGCGGCAAGACTGATCAACGCGATAAACCCAAAACAGTAAAGCCCGAAAATCTCGGGAAAACTGAAATGATAGGCCGCGCCCATGAGCGGCACGACAAGCAGCACGAACAGCAGGATGGACACGAGCTGCCCGCCCAGTGCGGCCACGAAGGACACGCCCAGCGCAAGGCCGCTCTTGCCCTCTTTGTGCAGCCTGTGGCCGTCGATCACCGTCAAGATGGCAGCCGGATTGCCCGGTACCCCCATCAGGATCGCGGGAATAGAATTGCCGTAGCCGACGCCGACACTAATCGACAAAAGGAAGGCCACGCCGACGATCGGAGACATAACGAAAGTGAAGGGCAGGACAAGCCCGTAGGCAAGGGTCGTCCCGATGCCCGGCATCGCACCCGCAACGACGCCGAACAATGTGCCCGCGAGGACTGCAAGCCAGACGACGGGATCCCCCAGAAGCGCCACGCCGCCCAGAAGTGGTGTCAGGAAATCCATGATGCGGCCCTACAGAATGATCCAGCCAAGCGACCGGAAAAGCGGCGTGAAAGGTCCGACCGGGATCCGCACCCCAAGAACATGCGCGAAGATCAGATAGACAATTCCTGTGAACAGCAGCGCGATCATGATTACGGACCAGACCTTGCGTTCTCCCATGATCCACAACGCCGTTACCAAAAAGAGGGGCATGGCGATCAGAAATCCCAGCGGGTTCCAAAGTGCCGCGAGCCCCAGCACCGCAAGGATCAGCGCCCAGGCCCTCTTCGCCGATGCAGGAAAGCCAGCCTCATCGTCGCCGCCCTCGCTTGGAACTATGTGATCTTTCTGTCCAGACCAGCGCCGCAGATGCCCGACAATCACGGCAACCCCGCCAAGCGCCAGAACCGCCCCACAGACATAAAAGGCCACTCGCGGACCGATCGGGTCCCGCATCATTCCGGACTTAATCCCGCTCGCGGCAAGGATCATGAAGACCCCCAGCAAGGAGAAGCAGGCCGCGACGGCAAAGTCTATTCGTCGATCCATGTCGGGTTTCCAAGAATTCGGCTTCGCGAGTGACCATTGCAGCAAGGGAGCCGCGGCAAGCCGCAGCACCCTTCATCGCACCTTGGGCTTACTGGTCGCCCCAATAGATCCCCAGATCCTTGAACATCGCGACTGTCACATCGAGCCCGTACATCGCGAGGTCCTTCGCCTCGGTTGGATCAAGATCGACCAGCTTAAGCGCTGTGACCTTGCTGCGCTGTTCAACGAATGAAGGGGTTTGCGCGGCCTGCGAGAACAAGGTGTAGAGCCATTCGCGGTGTTCTGCGCTGACATCTGGCGACGCGGCGATGGTCCGAGTCTGGCTGAACGGGTCGGCTTTACCGAACTTCGACTCAGAAGGAACCACGGCCTCCCACGGTGTTGGGAAGGCATCAGCCCCCGCCCCAAGCAGCAATTCCACCTTGCCAGCATCGAAATGCGGACCAAGCACATCCGGCGGCGAGGCGGTAATGTCGCCCTCGCCCGAGGCGACAGCCAAAGCGCGCTCGGTCGGATTGCCTCCGATCACATCTGTGACCGACAAGCCGAGGTTGCCCAGCCAGAACCGCATCGCAGCATCCATGCCACCGCCCGGACCGCCAGTAATGTGGCGTACCGCACCGGGGTTGGCCTGAGCATACGTCACGAAATCCTCCAGCGTATCGCCCCATGGCGCATCGGACCGCTGGATCAGGAAGAAGGGAACGCGTTCGGTCGCGATGATCGGATTAAGGTCATCGACGGTCATGCCCGTCATCGACTCGATGTCGATCGCTGCCATGTCCACCATCGCATCTGGGATCGTCAGCACATACGTGATATATCCTTCAGATGCGATGTCGCCCTGATCCTTGATCCAAGCGATCCCTTCCCACGTTCCAAAATTGGTGAAGTCCTCCCGGTGCTCAACGACGACAGGCTGGGGCGATAACTTACTCGCCGCTTCAGCAATCTGGCTAGCATAGACCGAGTCGGCGGATCCGGGGCTGTCGATAACCATCAGCACAATCGGCTGAGCGGGGAAGCCATCCGCCAGAGGGGCTAAGGTTTCCTGTGCGAAAGCCATGCTTGCGCTCACAGTGATCGCGCTCGCACCGGCAAACAGTAGTGTCTTGTACTGGTACATCTGATCTCCTCCCTGTTTTCGGTCCGCGCATCCCGCCCGTCCCATTTCTTCGTTCGTCTTCTTGGCAACTAAGGAGAGTCGCACCCAAGTTGTCCGGACATTTCTTTATCAAATGAAAATTATATGTCCGAACAAATGTCAACTCCGTTCTGTTGGACAGCACGCAGTGCCGTGAGTCCTGAGGTCGGACACTTCTCAGGTTGATCTGATCCCCGGAAACTGGACCGTTTGAAGCTGGAGTTTTCCGCTACGCTTTCCTGGCTGGGAGAGGAGCGGAACCGCGATGAAAGCATCGAAGTTTTCGGACGCGCAGAAGGCGTTCATCATCAAGCAGGGCGAAGACGGGACGCCGGTTGCGGAGATCTGCCGGAAGGCGGGGATCAGCCAGGCGACCTACTTCAGCTGGAAGAAGAAGTATGCCGGTCTGTTGCCGACCGAGATGAAGCGGCTGAAGAAGATCGTCGCGGACCTGACGCTGGACCGCGAGATGCTGCAGGACGTCATCCGCCGAAAGCTCTGAAGCCTGGCCGCCTGCGCGAACTGGTTCGCGGGATGTGCAGCGAGTGAGCGGTTTCGATCCGGCAGGCTTGTGAGGCCTGGAGTGCCCCCACTGAAGTGGTCCACCAACTGGGATATGATGATCCCACTTTTTGGAGGACCAGAAGATGGCTGGAAAGCGAGATAAGCCGGAAGACATTGTTTTGAAGCTTCG